>Ga0118677_10000106_pt1 | contig 163916 bp, 152 predicted proteins | sample AliMusrvi5mmetaG_FD_86154 | JGI IMG/M metagenome (GOLD analysis project Ga0118677, IMG submission 86154) | reverse complement strand
CAGATGGTAATATGTCAGAACGTTAATCAGCTCTTCGGTATTCATTGCCAAGGGTTTATTTGATCTCGACCTAAGTGGCGGTATTTTTGGCATTATATTCTTTAGCGGTTTGAGTAATTGCTTCTGTGTTGGTACAATATGCTGTCGTGAATAAAATTTCACAGATTTCAATTTAGCCCCCTTAAAAGATTTTTCTTTTAAGGGGGCCGACAGAATTTTTTTATTTCTTTGTCAAGAAAATAATGATCCAACTGGCTAATATTTATTAATATTTCACATGCAATTTTCTAACCGGATATTACTGACTCAATCTTAAATTTAGTATGACTCCCTTGGCGATATTCCATGCCAACAATTATAAACCAGCTGCTAGCAGAATGCTACCCGCCTTAAAGGCGGGGGTTTTAACCCTCTACAGAAACAATAAAATTAATCGAAAATCCTATTCAGTGTGCCGATAACGATATCTTGCTGTTTATACGTTAGGTCTGGAAAGATAGGGAGAGAAATCGCTTTTGAGAAATAATCCTCAGCCACTGGGAAATCACCCCTTTTAAAGCCAAACTTTTGATAATAGGGCTGCATATGAACCGGGATGTAATGAACGTTAATCCCTATTCCCGCTAAGTGCAGTGTTTCAAACACTTGACGATGGGTCTTGTTAATTGCATTAAGTTTTAAACAAATTACATAAAGATGAAAGCTGGAATAGCCATTCCGGTGTTGGAATGGGATAACAACGGGTAGACCGGATAACATAAGGTTATACTTGCTTGCAATCGTATGGCGTTGAGCAACAAACGTATCAAGCCTCTGCATCTGGCTGAGGCCTAACGCTGCATGAATATCGCTCATACGGTAATTGAAACCAAGGTCTATCTGTTGATAGTTCCATATTTCTTCTGGTTCTTGCTGTTGCATGCTGGCATTATCGTATGTAATGCCGTGGCTACGTAACATGCTCATTTTCTCTGCGAGCGAAGCATTGTTGGTAACCGCTATGCCGCCTTCTCCAGTTGTGATTATTTTAACCGGGTGGAAACTAAATACAGTGATATCGCTGTATAAGCCGTTACCAATAGGCTTTCCCTTGTAGCGGCCGCCTAAAGCATGGGATGCGTCTTCGATGATCTTAAATCCATATTGCAGGCTAAGTGAATGAATTTGAGCCATTTCGCAAGGCTGACCACACAGATGGACAGGAATAACGACCTTGGGTAAAATGCCAGCCTTTTCCGCATCCACCAGTTTTTCCGCAAGGTAATCTACACTCATGTTATAAGTATTCGGATCGATATCGACAAAATCGATCATTGCTCCACAATACTGTACACAGTTGGCACTGGCCACGAAGGTAATGGGGGAAGTCCAGGCTATATCACCTTTGCCTAAGCCCAAGGCTAGGCAAGCGATATGAAGCGCACTGGTTGCGCTGTTAGCCGCTACTGCATGTTTTGCGCCGCAATAAACAGCGACAGCGTCTTCAAATGCTGGGACTAATGGGCCTTGGGTCAAGAAATCTGACCTCAGAACTTCAAGGACCGCATCCATATCAGCTTGGTTTATATTTTGTCGACCGTAAGGAATCATGATAGTCAACTTTTTCCTATAAATTCAAGGTGTAGCTCGATCCATTCTCGCAAGGTCTCGATGCTCATCCATTCGGTGTTATTATCTGAACAATAGGTGAAATCTGTTGGCACTAATTTCCCCTCATTGATTCGATTAGGGTCTTGGCTCCAGTTATGGATCGCTGGTAGGATTTTGTAGTGCTCGGCATATTCGTAGGTGTGTGGAGCATCTTCTTTGCCAATCATTTGTTCGTGAAGTTTCTCACCTGGCCGAATACCTACAATTTCATGATGAGCATCAGGCGCAATTGCACAAGCAATATCGATCACCTTCATGGAGGGGATTTTTTTTACATAAATCTCGCCTCCGAGCATGTCATCAAAAGCATGCCAAACTAGATCAACTCCTTGCTCCAAGGTAATCATGAAGCGGGTCATGCGATCATCGGTAATCGGTAGCAAGCCCTTACTGGCAAGGGTAAGGAAGAACGGGATCACGGAACCGCGCGAACCCATGACGTTACCGTAACGCACAACAGCAAAACGGGTATTTGTGCTTCTCGAATAAGAATTGCCTGCGATAAATAGCTTGTCGGAGGTCAACTTGGTGGCGCCGTATAGATTTGCCGGGCTACTAGCCTTGTCGGTTGAAAGTGCTACCACACGCTTTACTCCCTGATCGATACAAGCATCAATGAGATTCATAGCGCCAATCACATTTGTTTTTACACATTCAAATGGGTTGTATTCTGCCGTTGGAACAATTTTTGTGGCCGCAGCGTGAACAACATAATCTATGCCGTTGAGCGCACGTGCTAGGCGATCTTTGTCGCGAACATCTCCAATGAAAAAACGTACCCGCTCGTCTTTGCCATAGATTTTGGCCATTTCCCACTGCTTCATCTCGTCACGTGAGAATATGACTAATCGGCGTGGATTATGTTTTGCTAATGTCATAGGAACAAAAGTATGGCCAAAGGACCCCGTTCCACCGGTAATAAGAATTGACTTATCTTTTTCCATCCTATACCTATATACGATATTGTGTTGATTTAATGAGAATTGTGACCTTAAGTTAAAAACTTTTAACCGCTCTTTCTATTGACCAAAACTAAACAATTATGTCGGGCATATTCATAACAAGTTCACTTTTCAATGTAATAAAAGACGTTAATCCTGTGATCCCTTCAGATTCAACTACTAGATTTGGCAATATCTTATCTACCGCATCAATTGAAGGAGAATGTATACTCTCTCCCAACCAATAAAATGTCGGATATTCACCAGGATTTAAATCAAAATCTTTGAAAATTACCTTGAAACGTATTCTTTGATTTTTAACGAAGGGCGCATCAGGAACAGTGATATATGGAGTACATGCTATTCCCGTCTTTGCGACTCCTTTGGGGAAAACTGAAGACTCAAAGTGCATAAAAAACAATAAGTTTTCAATATCCCGATAAACAATAACCTCAAAATAAAACTCAACAGTGGCATGCTTTTTAAAAGAGAAGGTTTCTTCTCCATCAGTATTCATGACTTTAATCGAACTAAATCTACAGGCTCCGGTACCTCGCCGAGAACAATAGTCACCTAAGTCTGATTTTTCATTAAAAGGCTTTCTCTCTTTAATATTTAAATATTGTTGAATAACACTCTCAGTTTTGCCGGAAAATGATATTTGTCCATTTTCGATCATAAGTACAGTATTGCAAATTTCGCTAATCGCACCCATGTTGTGACTGACAAAAATTATAGTTCTTCCTTCTTTTGAACTAATATCGCCCATTTTCCCAAGGCATTTCTTTTGGAATTGAAAATCGCCTACAGCCAACACCTCATCAACCACCAAAATTTCCGGCTCAAGGTGAGCGGCTACGGCAAAAGCCAGGCGAACATACATCCCGCTGGAGTAGCGTTTAACCGGTGTATCCAGGTATTTCTCAACCTCGGCAAAGGCGACAATCTCATCAAATTTCTTCTTAATTTCCGCTCTTGTCATGCCGAGAATTGTGCCATTCAGATAGATATTTTCTCGTCCGGACAATTCCGGATGAAAACCTGTACCCACCTCAAGCAAACTGGCAACACGGCCTTTGATAGTTACCCGGCCTGCCGAAGGTTCGGTAATGCGGCTCAGAATCTTCAACAGGGTGCTCTTCCCGGCCCCGTTACGGCCAATGATGCCCACGGCCTCACCACGACGGATTTCAAAATTCACTTCTTTGAGCGCCCACACCTCTTCCAGAATATCGCCCTGAATGATGGGCTTCCCGGTAGCCAGATCTTTGGTTTTGTTCCAGAGGGTTCGAGCATTTTGCATCAGCACATCACGTAGAGCTGTATAGTTACCTTTTTCAACCTGGTGGCCAATGGTATATTTTTTGCCGAGGTTCTCAGCTTTGATGACAATGTCGGACATAGTGGAGAAATTGAAAAATTAAACATCAAAAGTGCAAAAGATTGCCAATAGCTTCTAGTCGTTTGGATGCAACGTTGGCTGTTTCGGAAAGCACTTGCGTGGAGATAAATGGTGAAGAAACAAACAATGGAGCGGCAAGATGTGCCTTAGTCGAGGCTTGCCCGAGTGCATTAATGATTATATTGGTGTCGATAAATATCTTACCTGGCATTGGCATCGTCCCTGCAAAATGTATATCCAGTTGTATCTACCTTAAAGCTTCGGAAGAAAGATTCGACCTCTCCGGCGTTTTTTGGAGCTTTTGGTTCTGACGCAAGGTCAGCCGGCGACTGCCTCGCTTTGAGGAAGGCGATAAAATCCAGTATTTCAACCTGTTTGTCAAGAGGCAGTGATTCAATTTCATGTGCAATTAGGTCAGAATATTCCATAAGTGCGTCTCCTTTATCCGTCCTTATTTTGCACTCATATGTCGCAACCGGGAACTATAATATTTATCCCAGCCGGCACAATCAAAGGCAGGCACTATTAGGCGGTTCTGAGTATTTGTAATCCTCATCGTTAGCCTATTTCCCCATTATTTTCCAGAATCCCGTGCGGTTATCTCCCACACGCTCAAGGACACCTTCTTTTTTTAATTTAAGGATATGTTGCTTTACCCCATTGATTCCAATTCCTAATTGTTCGGATAACTCTTCTCTGGTAATTTGGTTGTTTTCAGTAATGAGTGCAAGGAGTCTGTCTCTGGTCTTTGGGGTAGTCTTTGGGGTATTTATTGGGGTAGTCTTTGGGGCCAGGGTATCTGTATTTATGCCGGATGCCCTGAAAATCGTGACCTTAAATTGGTTGCCATCCTTATCGTCGACAAAAGAAATATTTGGCCAATCAGTGAGTGCGCGGCGGATACCTGTGCCGAGTCCACGATATGGCAAAATCCCCTTAAACGCAAAGGATGCAAGAGTTGGGTTTCGGATGTTTGAATTGCCTGCCTCAATTTTCTGTATGGTTAAATGGTTTGGCAGATGACCGGGACTTATCAGCTCGATTCTGTCGCGATACACAAACAGGCGGATTGGAGCGCTGACGAAATAATCGCGGTGAATCAGGGCGTTGGCAATCAGTTCCTCGAACACAATCTTTGGAATCTCTGGTCTTCCAAGAGCATTAACACCTTGTCCCGCCTGTCTTTTTTCAAGACTTCGCAGGACAAATGCCATGGCACCTTTGAAATGCTCCTCAATTTTCCCTTCGAAGTCCTCACTATCTAGATAGTTATCAACAGATATGTCGTTTCCTGGAAAGTGAATAGCCTTGCATATAAAAGCAGGCTTGGTGAACTGTGGAGTCTTGGCAAACAACATCAGGCCTGCCAAGCTCAGAAGATTTCCGACGGCCAGACCCATATTGTTGAGCAGGTTTTTAAGTTGTTCTAAATCCTCTGGCAGATTTTGCTGATAATAGCTGGTCAGAAATCTTGCAAAATAGGCTGTATCCAGCTTAGAGATATCGGCCTTGGTAGGCACCTCATCGGCGTGTATCAAGCCGGCAGCCTGGAATAATCGCTGTAATTCTTCTTTTGAGTTGATGCGTCGCTTATCCGCACCATTTTTTAGCCAAATAATTCCATTTTTATCAAAATAAGGTTTATCCAAACCTTCCGCTACATGAATAATTATAACAATATTACCATTGTCAATTGGCACATTTAGAGTCTGTACCGTAATTGGGCTCTTGATGTGCTGGCTGGCAGCATTGCTGATAAGTTGATTGATACGTCTTGTTTCACCCTTGGTGATACCAGCAATATTCCCGTTGTCCGCAACTCCGACATAAATTGTTCCTCCTCGTAAATTTGAGAAGGCCACCATTTCAGCAGCCAGCGAGTCGGCATTGGTTACATCTGATTTAAATTGTGTCTGGCTGTCTTCGCCTGCATGTATTTTTCCCAACAGTTCCTGTTGTGTCATTTTGATTGTTCCTCTATTCACTTTGCAATTTTTTCAACTTCACATTATTCAGATCAAATCTGCAAAGGTTTTTTCCATTTTTCGAAATTGCGAGACTCCAAGCCACAGGAAAAAGGCTGTAATGGTGAGACTGAGCAGAAATCCAGGCAGATAAATGGGGCTTTTGCCGCCGAGAATGCACCAGCGGAAACCGTCGATAACTCCTACCATGGGATTGAGGTTATACAGTAGACGCCATTGCTCGGGGACAACCTTGCTGCTGAATCCTACCGGGGAAACATACAGACCGAATTGTACCACAAACGGGATGATATAGCGAAAATCACGGTATTTGACATTGAGCGCTGTGATCCACAATCCGGGACCCAGGCTGGCCATCAAAGCCAGGATGATGAAGATCGGCAGCAACAGTACCTGCGGAGCCGGGGCAAATTGATAATAGAACATCATGCCGATGAGCATGATGAAACTGATAAGAAAATCGATGAAAGCCGTTACCAGTGTCGCTGCTGGGATGATAAATCTGGGGAAGTACACTTTGCCGATAAGATTGGCATTGCTGATGAGGCTGCTGGATGATTCGCTTAAAGCATTTGAAAAGAGAGACCAGGGGAGCATGGCGGCAAAAACCAGCAAAGCGTAGGGAGTGTTTCCATCGCTGGGGAGTTTGGCGATGCGGCCAAAGATAACGGTGAAGACCACCATGGTTAAAAAAGGTCGAATAATTGCCCAGAGAATCCCAATAATAGTCTGTTTGTAACGAACGGAGATGTCCCGCCACGCCAATACCACAAAGAGTTCCCGGTAGCGCCAAAGATCGGCCCAGTAGTTTTTCTCAGTACGGCCGGGTTCGATAATGAGTACTGGTTCTTCGGTGTGTTTGCAAGATAGGCTGGACATATATGCTTTGATTAAGATTGTTCGTTAGAAACTTGACAGTCAAAAGTGGATAAGGGGAGAAAGGAATAGTTTCTCCTTTCAAGGAAGAGGCTTATCGCCATGTACTTCCCATATCTGATAATGTTCCGCTAACTCCACCGGGCTGAAGTAATTTCCCGGGTCGGCGGTACCGTAATTAAAGAGATAATTCAGAACCGAGTGGGAAATCTTCTTGTCCTGGAGCAGGAGTTCTTTTTTGTCGGGCAGGAGTTGGATGGTATATATTCCGGTATCAGTGAATTTGTTTTGGTTGGCGATAAAATCGGGCTGGAAATTTTCAAAGGTAAATTTTTGCTCTTTAACACCTGAAAATACTGCATACTCCATTTGTCGTCGCTGATGTGAACCGCCCTGTATCGCGATACTCTGGATGGGATTTTTCCCAGGGAGGGTTCCGGCAATGGTGATCCACCCTTCTTCAGTGTTTAACTCTATGCCTTTGCCCAGAGGAACATTGTGGTGATCATACGAGATATCCTGCAGGTGAAGGGTGGGTAGGGTGGGGGTGCCGGCTTGCTTTTCGGTATCCCAGGTGCCGTACCAATAAATCCAGCGAAATGCCTGAGGCATCCTGCTGTCAAGAAACAGGTAGATAGGTGGTGCCGTATTAGGGTAGTAGTAACTGATGTCGCTGAACCTCTTGTTGTCCTCACCTGTAAACGTCAGTGATTCAAGGAATTCTTTGCCGCTTTCAGGGCCGGATCTGAGGATTGTTCGAAGATGGCCCATTCCTTGTGCGAAACTGCTGCCAGTGCTCTGCATGAAGGCAGTGATCTCTGGACGGCCATGAACTGCATAAAACTGCATGAAATTGGCAGCAAAGCGGAAGTCATCTCCTGCCATCGGCAGAGCGGTAAAATAGTCCCTTTCCCCTCCGTGCACCATACCGTCGTTAACAGTTGCTCTGCCCGACCAGTAGACTAGGGGGTGGCCCTCATCCCCCCAACTCCAGATAAGGGCATTTTCCGGGGTTATTTCTTTGATTCGAGCCATCCCGGTGATGATTTCCCCCCTGAAAGCCGGCAGAAAATAGCGGGTCTGGCCAATGCTGGCCCAGGCCAGTGAGGCAAGGGCTAGGCCGTAACAGCCGTAATAGAGATATTTACGGTCGATTTTTGGATACATTGTCGCAAAGAAGCTGCCAAAACCAATGGCGAGGAGGGGGGTAAGAAAAAAGGTGAAGCGCATCGCAAAAAAGAAGCCAAAGGTACCGATTACCGCCATCGGCAGCAGATAGAGGACCTTGGTTTTTTCTCGTAACGCCAGCATCACCAGACCGATCAGGGCGAGGAGAAGACAGCCCAGGTTGGCAATATTTCTCACCAGTACCTCAATAAAGCCAAAGCGCTGCTGCTCCGCTATCGATTCTCCAATGTTAGGAAAGATGCCGGGTGCTTCCTTAGAGATATAGGCAAGGATGGTCATGGCGGTTTTGCCATACTGGACGAGCAGGGCGAAAATATCCACATACCAGTTAAAAGTCAACAGGGCGATCAGGGCAAGACCGCCAAAGAGGATCGCCTCTTTAGCTGGCGGCCGATAGTGACAGAGTAGGGCGATAGCCAAAGGGGAGAGGGCCAGGAGCATTGCGGCCTGTGGTGACATATCCCACCACCAGAGAAAGAGGGCATAGCAGAACAGACCGCCGGCGAGATAGCCATAGCGCCGTGCTGTTGCCGTTGTCCCGAAACGCATGAACAGATAGGCGCAGCACAGGGGCAGTACCAGATTGAGGCTGTCGGTGTCCATCTGGCTCAGTCTGTTTCTTTCGGCGAAGTACGGGGCGAGTGCGGCAACCGCCACGGCGCCGATTGCTCCATGCATTGAACCGAAATAGTGACCAAAGAAAAAAACCGGCACCAGCAGGGTGATACTGAGGATAACCGGGAGCCAGATCGCTACCCAGTTGAGCGACAACCCGCTGACGGCGCTGATTTGGTGGAGAAGAACCGAGAGGAGGGGTGGCCGCTCCGCACGGTTAATCCCTTCAGGAAAGGCCCTTTTCCCATCGATTGTGCTATAGCTCTGTTCACCAAGTTCTTTGGCGATATTGAGATAATAATAGCCATCCACATCGGTGAGGACCGGTTGGTCGCCTGTGAAAAAAATATCCGACCGTACCTGCCATGTAAAGATCGATTCAACGCGAACGAAAATGCCAAGTCCTGCAATAACCAGCAACAGGAGGATGGCCAAGGTACCTGGTCGCTGGGCGAGGCCCGTGGTGGGATTATCGGTGGAGGGCATACGCGTGGCCTGATTGTTCCTGGTTATGGGGAATGATGCAGCCATTGAGCTCTTTAGAAATTCATTTGTTGTCTTTTCAAAAATGAATTTCGCGGAGGCACTTGCCCCTTTTTCGGTGAGAGGCGATCATAGCCCTGGGTTGCCGGTGTCAGGCCTCTTGAGAAAATCGATAATATTGTCAGAGCCGATGATGATTCTCTTGTCACTGGGACTTTTCTCGATCCAGAGTGCCGGAATACTGATGATACCAAGATTTGAAAGAAAATTCAGGCTGTTTTTCGTCTGGTTGGGCAGGCTGGCCCGCACCGCTAGGTTACCAATGCTGTCACCCTTCTTGATTTCCGTTAACAGTTGATAGGGGTTTGCACTGGCAGGCATTCTCTGGAGAAAGGTCTCCAACTGCTGCAACGCCTCCTGGTCCTGATCAACACTGGCCAACATCAAGGTATAGCTATTGGGTGGGTGGTGGGCGAGATAGTCAACCACATCAAGGCAATGGGGACAATGCATTGAGATGATCAGGGTCAGCTTGTCGTTCGTCTGCCTTTCCGGTGCGATATTAGCCTGGTGGGCAAAAAAGACCATGTTGGCGAAAGCGGCCTTCGGGGGCGGTATGGTCAGAACAGCCTGAACCCCAAACTCTCCGCCCCAGACCAGAACCAGGGTGATCAGGATAAGAGATATCCTGGTTGCCAGGCAATAGAGAACGGCGACAATCAGAAGCAGAGCTGCAACCAGGAAACAGAGCAGGCAGAAACGGCCGATGGAAAATACCTGAAAGCCGATCAGGCCGCTGTCGAAGGTCAGGGCCGGAGCAAGGAGAAAGAGCGGCAGGTAACGAAGTCTCGGGTAGCGACCGGCAAAAAACAGGACCAGAGCGAGCAGCCAGAAAAAAACTGCCCCTCCGGCTACCAAAATGGGTTCGCTGATTTTGAGATAGCTGCCGACTACGCCGCAGGCTTCGGTTGAGCAGAGGCTGCTGCCGTTGATCGACAAATAGGACTCTACCGAAAGGAACAGCGCCCCGATAAGTGAGGTGGCAACGGAGAGAAGGGAAAAAACAGCTGCTGGGTTACTACGCGGGTGGGTCATTGAACAGTCTTGTATCCGCGCAAGCCACTTCCTTTGGCAGGACTCACTGGTATGAGCCGCTGGCGGTAAGTCCTGCACCTTCGCGTACCCCGGTGGCGGTGAAGGCTGCCGCTTCCGTGGCTGTGCCGGAATTGGTGATGGTCAGAGAATAATTAAAAAGAATTCCGGTGGTGGTGGGCTGGGTACTTGTGCGCGGACTGAAGTTGAGGAGCCCAGCTCCAAGGCCAACTGTCTTGCCGTCTCCGGTACCGATTGTGTTGGTAGTTACCGTGCCGTTTGCTGCTTCAACATACGTATAGGTGTTAGTCAGCGGGAACCTGCCGTTTTCCGCACGAAACGATTCGAGGAGTATAGGGATCTGCTGGAGAACTGATTCCGCCGACTTCTGTTTACTGGTTGAGATATAATTTTTGTATGCTGGGATCGCGATGGCTGCTAGAATTGCGATTATTGCGACCGTGATCATAAGCTCTACGAGTGAAAAGCCATCACGCCGTCTCTCCTGAAGGAATGGGCTGAAGATTAGAGCTTTCATATTAAGATGGTGTTTTACCCTGAGGTTAGAAAACGTAGGGTTGCCGATCTACCCTGAAACGTTTGTAAGTAGATCGGCAACGTTTAGCACTGAAACGGACTGGTTCCTACTCTACTTTAACAGATACATGCCTGTCAGCTGCGGCCAGGATACTATTTACCATTTGGCCAGAATATATTCCAACATACGCATTAATAGCCACACCGGCCGTCGTCAAGTCAGCAATATTGACAGCTGTAATACAATTAGTAGCTGCACCCAGCTGGGCATTGCCAATTTGAAAGGCAATGTTAGCTGCATCATAGGGATCTTTTTTACCCCCAGCGCTTAGGTCAGTATTTGCAGCTGATGTAGCGATTCCACCAGCAGATCTTTTTGCAAGCTCAGACTTTACAAAAGTATGCGCTGTTTCAAAATTTACTCTACAAGCATTCAATTTTGTTTGAGCCATATAATTCAAATACTGCGGAATTGCGATCGCCGCCAGAATACCGATAATGGCAACAACGATCATAAGTTCGACGAGGGTAAAGCCTTGGCTGTTTTTCAGGTTTTTCATAGTGGTTCTCCTTTTGTTGGGTTTTTGTTGGTCCAGATTAAGATTCAGGTTCAGACCCGAGGTTGCAACTATTGATTCACGATTTATGCCAATTGTCAAATGACCTCCCGAAAAATTATTAATTGTATTGAAGTTCAATAGATGGCCATTTTTAAAAATCTTCATCTGTGAAAAGCTGAAAAAATGGTAACGGTGGGGGATGGCTAACTGACAAAAGAGACACCAAGACTGACAAAAAATGTCACTAATTTTGCGCCGCACTGTGCAGCATAAAAGATAGAATAAAAATACCTTTAAAAATTCATTAATAATCAATATGATAAACGAGACTATTAACAAAAAATACCTTATTCGTCAATGAAAACAAAAAGCCTTAAAGCCCAGATCGGCATTTTTCTCGCTATCATTCTCTTCCTGGCCATGTTTCTTGTGAGCTTGGTTTGGTGTATGTTTTTAAAAAAAGATATAGTCGAAAATGAAATCGCCAGGCTTGAAGATTCTCTTAATTCTCTACAAGAAATAATCCGTTCCGGGGTTCAACAAAGAGATGCAGATCTGCTTTCTGTAACATCCGGTCTCCTTAACACCAAAGGAATACATTGCTTTTCCCTCAAGCTGGAAGAGGGGCGATCTGTAAAAGAAGATAGCGGAGATTGTTTTCCCGATGGATTACTTGCTGAGATAGAAAGAGAAACAATTAAGAAAAAACAAAGGACTATAGCATATCACGGAACCAGTTGGGCCGTATTTACCTTCAGCCATCAACAGGTGTTTGTCGGTAAGTCGCTATTTGATGTAAATGGTAATATCTCCGGGGTTGTTATTGTCGGGTCTTCCCTGGAGCCTCTTTACGGAAAAATTCGAGAAGAAAGTAAGGTGGTGCTGTTCTACCTTATTATTAATACGATAATATTTGCAGGTATCGGACTGTTGCGGATGATGCAGATTGTCATGAAACCTATTGAGCGGTTTATCGTGCTCTCTGATCAGTATACACCCAGTAGCCCCAATTTTTTTCAGGAAGATACCAATAACGAGTTTGCCAACCTCTCCCATAGTCTTAATAATTTGTTCAGCAGGATACGGGAAGATAATGAAAAAGTGCGAAAAACTATAGCGCTTCTTCAATTATCTAATTTGGAACTTGAAAGAAACAAAAAAGAGATGGTTCGCACGGAAAAACTTGCCGCTATTGGTCGCTTGTCCGCCGGCCTTGCCCATGAGATCGGAAATCCTTTGTCAATAATCCTGGGTTACGTCGATCTGCTTGGTCTGGATGATCTCAGTAGTGAAGAAAGAAAAACATTTTCCAAGAATTCGCAGCTTGAACTGGACAGAATCAAAACGCTTATTCGCCAACTCCTTGATTTCGCCCGGATGGAAAATCAACCGGAACAGCATATCTCTGTCAATGATCTGGTGAAAGAGGTGATTGGTTTTATCGGAATGGAAAAATCTTTTACGCATTGCAACATTATCCTGCAACTTGATGCTGGAAGGGATATGGTAAACACCCATGCCGATTCCCTTCGTCAGATATTGCTAAATTGCCTTCTCAATGCAGTGGATTCCTTGGAAGGCTTAAAAGGCAACGGAAAAGTTATTGTCTCCACCGCTAATTCGGCGGATGATGCAACTAGCGACATGTTGTATATCAGTATAAAAGATAATGGAACGGGTATAGCTTTAGAGCATCTCGACAATGTTTTTGATCCCTTTTTTACTACCAAGGAACCGGGGCAGGGTACAGGATTGGGTCTGTTTGTTTGTCATACCATCATCGAAAGGCTGGGTGGTTCCATCGTCATAGGTAACAACCCTGTTGGGGAAAACGGCTCTGAGGTCGTTATAACTCTTCCATTATGTGCACCTCGGCAAATTGATCTTCACTGAAGAGTTTCTATTTACTATGCACAAGCCGGTTACATACAGAGTACTGCTTATTGACGACGAGAAGAACATGCTCCATATGCTGTCGGCGTTTCTCGTCAAGGAAGGTTACGAGGTGGTTACGACCTCGGATGGTCGGCAGGGTATAGCCCACGCACTGGAAAAGGCTTTCGATTTTATTTTATGTGATGTGAAAATGCCAGAAATGGATGGTCTTCAGTTTCTCGATGCAGCAAAGGCGCAGGGCATTACAGCGACGATTATTATGATGTCGGCCTATGCAACCGTTGATACTGCGGTAACGGCAATGAAGAATGGCGCCTATGATTTTATCACCAAGCCGTTCAAGATCGATGAGGTGCTTTGTATCCTTGAAAAGGCAGGCGAGCGTGAACGGCTTCGGCAAGAAAATTTTAGACTGCAACAGGAAATTATTGCTCTTCGGAGGATCAAAGGGTTTGGGGACACAATCGGCGAAAGCCCGGCGCTCAAAGCGGTTCTAGAACTTGCCGGAAAGGTCGCCCAATACGATACTAGTGTTCTCATTGTTGGTGAAAGCGGAACCGGGAAAGAATTGATCGCCAGGGGTATTCATCAGGAAAGTGGACGGGCGGAAAAACCGCTGGTTTCCGTCAATTGTGGCAGTATTCCGGCAAACCTTCTGGAAAGCGAGTTTTTTGGCTATGTCAAAGGGGCCTTTACCGGTGCCGATACCAATAAAAAAGGTCTGTTCGAAGAGGCCGAAGGCGGTACCCTTTTTCTCGATGAGATTGGTGAATTGCCGCTGGCACTCCAGGTGAAACTCCTCAGGGTTCTGCAGGAACAGGAAATACGGCCTGTCGGCGCCGGAAAGACCAAAAAAATAGATGTGCGGGTGATTGCCGCAACCGCCAGAGACCTTGAGTTGGATGTGGAGAGAGGTGTTTTCCGCAAGGACTTGTTATTTCGCCTCAATGTAGTGGTACTGACTCTCCCACCGTTAAGGGAACGAAAAGCAGATATCCCTTTGCTCTGTGTATCATTTTTGGCAAAACTCAATTCCCGTTTCGAGAAAAAATTGCAACGGATCTCTCCCGAGGCACTGTCTTTGCTGTTGCGCTATGATTGGCCGGGCAATATTCGTGAATTGCAGAATGTTCTGGAACGGGCCGTAATTTACACCGATGGCGATGAAATTCTCGTTGAACATCTTTCGGAAAAACTCCGTAATCCAGAGATAATATCGAATGGAGATACATACCAGGCAACTTCTTCCTTAAAACAGGGAAAACGCATGATGGAGGAATATCTCATCAACAAAGCGCTTGCATCGACCAATGGTAATAAAAGCCAGGCCGCAGACCTTTTAGAAATTAGTTATCCAGCATTGTTGGCGAAAATCAAGGAGTATGGGTGTATTGTAAAATAAGTTTTTAATATTTGCCTTATTATTAACTTTTTTAATATAATTAAGGTTGCCCTGATAATAGAATAGTCACGATATTGAAAGTAACATGCTGGAAATATATTGAATATTGTTGGTAGGTCAGCCGGTTTATTTTGGTTTGCTTATTGCATGTGTGAAATCGTGATTCGAGCTGCGCAATCTTTTGATGATTTCTTGAATCAGTAAACAATTGTGGATCATAAAATGAATATTAAAAAAACAAATATGCGTGCCAACAGGAAGATTTTTGGCACGTTACAAGGGTTTACGTTGGTCGAGGTTATGGTGGTATTGGTCATCCTCAGTATTCTTACGATATTTGTAGCACCGGAGTTAACCAGCTGGAAGCCAAAAATGCGTTTGAAAAATGCGGCTGACACCCTGTTTGAAAATATGCAGATGGCCAAATCCTATGCCATTAAAAATAATATCAGTGTTGTTTTTTCGTTCACACTAGGAGCACCTCTGGGACTAACTTCCTGCAAAGGGGGCAGCTACTCTTTTACGGATACTGCTGCCAATGTTGTGGCGAATGTGGCAATGACCAACAATGTTTGCTTGAAGGCTTCAGGTTTTGATCCTCTTGGCACAGATGGTTTTACGTCACGCGCTCTTCCGATTAATACTGCGGTGGCGACAAAGACCGTTACACTCAGCACTTCTGATCTGCCAAATTCCGGTGACCCAACTTATCTCATAACCCAGGCTATTGGTGGTGGAATAACTCTCACTAAGGGAACAAACCCATGATATCGAGAAAAACCTCCTTCCTTGGCAATCACCAGGGGTTTACTCTGGTCGAACTGATGATCACGCTGGTAATGGCCGGCATTATCGTGGCGGCTATCTATTCTGCCTATATCATCCAACAAAAAACCTACTACACTCAAGGGCAAGTTGCGGATATGCAGCAAAATATCAGAGCTGGCCTGGAGGTAATGACCAGCGAAATCCAAATGGCCACCTATGATCCTTCTTCTCATAAAGCAGGTGCCTCAATCACCACCGCAAATGCTACGACATTTGCATTCACCTCGGACCTTGATGGTAATGGTGATGTGTTGGGGACTGATGAAAATGTTACATACGGCATTACTGGAACAGAATTGATGCGTACTCCCCTTGCTGGAGCGCCTCAAGCAATTGCCGAAGGTATAGCGGCAATAGAATTCTATTATTTCCTTGATGATGGAGTCACTCAAACATTGACTCCAACACCGGCACAACTTTCCAAAATTCAGACCGTGCAAGTAACTCTTTTAGCTGTAGCCAGCCAGAAAGACATAAAGTACACAAATTCGACAACCTATTACACAGGCTCAGGTGCCCCATGGGGGCCATTTGGTGACAATTTCCGTCGCCGCCTCCTTACTGCTACCGTGAATCTTCGTAACCATGGACTCCACTAATGAAAACTATGACAAACAACAAAGGCTTTACTCTTATCGAAACAATAATATCCTTGGCAATACTCAGTATCGGTATTCTTGCCTTGTTTGCCATGCAGACTCTTGGCATTAGAGGCAATGCCACTGCCAGTCGGGTCACAACCGAGGCTCAGTGGGGAGGGGACGAAATCGAACAAATGCTCACCGATAAATATGCTAAGGTTGTCAATAAAGACGCTGTTAACGTGTCAGGAGATGGGAGATATACCGTGGCAAGAACTGTTACCGCAAATACGCCCGTGAAAAATATTAAGACGATTGACGTTACCGTGACCAGTGTACTGGATGGGCATCAGTTAATATTTCAATATCTCAAAGCCAACGAAAGCGCATTTTAGCAGATTCTATGAATGATAACGGCAGGACGCCACATTGAGTCATGAGGTGATATTCAATTATGCAACGCAATTTAAAAAGATTGAACGATATTTTCTCCATTAAACTATTTTTCCCTCGAAATGAAGATGGTTTTCTGCTGGTTATCACCATGGTTATGTTGGTGTTATTGACCTTAATTGGTCTATCGGCCACCCAACTTAGTAGAATTGAACTGCAGATTGCCGGTAATGACCGTATGCATAAAGAGACATTTTACCAGGCGGATGGCGGTACGGAGGTGGGATCGAATCTTCTCGAGGAGAATATTTCCTGTCCAACCGGTTTTTCCGGCACAGCTCCTAAGACTATAGGGTCGGTAGAAATTGTCTCAAATCTGAAATTTTGGATGATCGAAACCGCACCCGCTGATCCGTATCCATCCGACGATGTTGGTAAACGCCATATTCGTTATCCCGCAAATGATGCATTACCTCACACCAATTTAAATTTTTTCGGTAACAGCAGCCTGTCAACTGGGAATGCTATCCAGATGATCGCCGGTTATGAAGGCACCGGCTTCAGCGCCGCAACCGGAGGCGGGCAACTGGTCACCAATGTAGATTCTCAGCGTATCGGATTAAGCAACAGCGCCTCTGTTGTCAGGGTGATGTGGCGCCATATCATCGGTCACGAAGGAACTTGCATTTACTGATAATTGGAATTGGTTAAGATGCGTTTTCTAGAATGCAATAAATTGAGATTTAATCCCTATATAAGATAGCTAAATGATACTCAAAACTTTCGAAGGAGATACCAATATGAAAAAGCACATACAACTTCTCCTCCCGTTATGTCTCTTATGGTCATATACATTGTTTTATAGTGCAACAGCCGCTTTTGCAGCAAATGCCGCAAACTATAATGCCATACCACCTTTTGTTACTACGGGAGCCAGTCCCAATGTCCTTCTGGAACTCTCGATCGAAACACCAATGCAGGGAGCGGCGTATAACGACCAACCCGTTACGGGTACTTGTGCAGGGCGGGTAAGCGATGGTGGAACAGATGTCGGCAGATGCTATTTTACCGATCAGGATTATCTCGGTATTTTTGATCCTAAAAAAGAATATAAGTATGATAGTGCAAATGGTAATTTTTACCCGGTCGGGTATCTCAATACGGACCATTCAACGAAAGCAAATGGTTATAGCGGCAATTTTCTTAACTGGACCACTATGACGGCGATCGATGAATTTCGCTGGGCTCTTACCGGGGGAAATCGCACAACAGATACGACGACTTTAACGGTTATTCAACGAGCCAACATGACTCTTTCTTTGGACCATAGTTGGTATCCTGAAAAGAGAATCAAGAGTAATGACAATGTTGCGCCGGGCACTGTGACACCATTCTCGGTTACCGCTGGCACACCAATTTATCTTTATAACCACGGCTATCAGCTCGATATCGGAACCTCCCAAGGTGGGCATGAAAAAGCGCAAAACCTGAATATCAGCGCTAAGGTCTGTGATCCAGCCATAGGTCTTGAAGATAATTGCAATGCATATAAGACATCCGGTGACGTAACATATTACAAACCGGAAGGATTGATCCAAAATAACGCGGATAAAATGCGTTTTGCCGTTATGTCGTATGCCCTTGATAGTGACCAAAGTCGTGGTGGTGGTGTGCTTCGTGCCACAATGAAGTATGTCGGCCAAACACTTCCTGACGGCACCGATAATCCAAGAAAAGAGTTTGGTGCTGACGGTATTTTTATTGCTGATCCGGATGACTCCGTGTTGACAGGAACAAATAAGGCCTTGGGAAACAGCGGGGTGATAAATTACGTCAACAAGTTCGGCGCAAATGGTTACAAAAGCTATGACCCTATAGGCGAGCTCTTCTATGAAAGCCTCAATTATTTCAAACATAGAGGCAGAACTCCAGAGTATGCCGATGGGTTGTCAGCGGCTGCATATGATGGTTTCCCGGTTATCACCGATTGGGATGATCCTATCCAATCTTGGTGCCAGAACAATTTCATCATCGGCATCAATGATGCCAATCCCTGGCTGGATAAGAAACTGCCGGGGACGTATTTCACCGCCGCAACCTTTAATGGTCATTCTTTATCACAAGGGAATGATTATGGAGAGCCCGGTAATCCTGACCATGACTATAGTGTTCGAACCCTTACCAATACTGTCGGTCAGTTGGAAGGCATAAACGGGACACAACAAAAAATAGGATGTACGGCAGCCAATTGCGATATGGCGGACACCTTGAAAAATATTCCTGGCTTAGGAGAGGTTATGGGGACTCATCCCTACACTCCAAAGGAGAATTCGTATTATGTTGCCGGATTAGCCTATTACGCTCATACTCAGGACATCAGGTCGGATTTACCAGGGAGACAAACCATTACTACCTTCATGATTGACACCCAGGAATACAACGCTGATCCTTTGGTCGGCAAGATGAATATGCTCTGGTTGGCAGGGAAATACGGTGGTTTTGTGGAAAAAGATTTTCTCGACACCAATGGTGACGGTAATGTCTATGAGCCCAACCTTCTTTCAGAATGGGCAAACCCTGACGGAACCCCAACAAATTATGTCCTGGCAAGCGATCCTGACAAACTCGTTTCAGGTTTGGCCGCCGCTTTTGATAATGTAAATAAACAAAGCGCAGCGGGCACAGCGGCCTCTGTTATCTCCGGGTCACGTTCCGGAGAGGGGGCTGTCTATCAAAGCGTCTTTTTTCCGGAGTTACCCGACGCGACTGGGAATAGAATCACCTGGGCAGGAAGTGTCCACGCCTTGTTTGTCGATGCATTGGGACGCATTCGTGAAGATACCAACGGCAACGGTATTCTGGATATAAATGATAAGGTAATTGTTTACAAAAAAGACGCCAGCAATGTATTGACTGTCGAGAAATATAGTCTTGTCAGCGCAGTGCAGGAAGTGACAAGTGTCACTCTCCGCGCTGCAGCGTCTATAACACCGGGTACATACTTTCGTCTCAATACGGTGGATGAGAAGTATTATGTCTGGTTTACTATTAATGGCAGCGGCACCGATCCAAAGCCGGCAAGTGATACGACCGGCATAGCCGTTGCGTTACTTAGCGGTGATGACGCAACTACAGTCGCCAAGAAAACAGGTGCTGTGCTTGCTTTATTAGGCAATACCTTCCAGGTTCCTGTCCCGACAACACCTACAATGACGGTGACTAATTTTGTCCCGGGTGTTGCCACCGATGCCACTGCTGGAACCTCTGGTGTTACGGTAAGTGTAGTTACTCAGGGGGCTGGGGAAACGACTCAACTATTTTTTACCGGGACTGCTGCAGATATTAATTATCTTTGGAATTCAGATACCTGGTTGAACGGCATTAGCGATGCAAATATTACACTACAAAGAGACTATACTAAAGTAGAACAGAAGAGATATATTTTTACCTTTATCGATGCGAACCAGAATATGGTCGCAAACTCTGGTGAAACACTTCCTTTTGTGGCCACCAGTCTTCCCAGTGTTGCAGACCTATCAAACGCCAGCACTCTCTGGCCTTACATACCGGTCAATTTTAACTCCACCACCCTTCCTGCCTATGTGGTCGATCCCGTTGTAGAAATAACAAATGTTACACTTCCCGCTGCTGCTTCAGCTTTGGCTGGAAAATACTTTCTTGTAAATTCTGTTGTGGGACATCAGTTTTATGTCTGGTTCAAATATAATACTAACGGCACTGACCCCGGTTTGGCTGGGATGATCGGAATCCAGGTCACAACTACTACCAGCCAAACGGCAATCCAAGTGGCTCAGGCGACACAGGCTGCAATTGTTGCCAATGCGACCGCCAATACGGACTTCTCAATTCCTGTTCCTACAACAAGTACCATCACCATAACGAATGCCCAAAAGGGAAGTGTCGTCGATGCCAGTACCTCATACGCTGGTTTTACAATAAGTGTAACCCAACAGGGCGCCGACAACAATCGAACCCAGTTTTTACAGAACCAGGCTCAAAGGGTTGTCAACTATATCAGGGGCCAAGACCAGGGAACTACAGCTATAACCGGTGCTACAATTCCGGAGTTCAGATCAAGGCAGTTCAATTCTACTACCTGGCGTTTAGGTGATATTGTCTATTCCAGCCCTACCGCTGTAAGCAAACCTATGGAGGCTTTGCATCTTCTCTATAAAGACACCTCATACGCAACCTTTGTCGATCAATATAAGCAGCGCCGAACGGTGATTTACACCGGAGCCAATGATGGCATGCTGCATGCCTTTAATGGTGGTTTTTATGAAGATCGGTTTGATGTCTTCCCGAATAATCTTGACCCGCTGGATCTTGACCCGAATGTCGGCGATGGGATAAGAGATGCAACGTTTCTGACGCAACCTAAAAATGCTTCGGGAGCAACAATTACTGGGCCTTTGGCACATCCACTGGGAGCGGAATTGTGGGCCTATGTCCCATATAATCTCCTTCCCCATCTCTATTGGTTAACAGACCCAAACTATGGCCATGTGTATTATGTCGACCTGAAACCGCGCGTATTTGATGCCAAGATTTTCCCGGTTGATGCAGACCATCCAGGTGGCTGGGGTACTGTTCTGGTCGGTGGAATGAGGTTTGGCGGTGGTAAAATCGGTGTCGATATGGATCGAACGAATACTTCGCACCCCCTCAGCAGCAGCGATCGTACCATGGCCTCTGCCTATTTTGTTCTCGATATCACCAACCCCGAAGTGCCTCCAAGAGTTTTAGGAGAATTCAATTTTCCAGGTCTTGGATATACCACCTGTTATCCAACGACCGCCGCTATCAAAGATAGAGTGGAAACGGGCACCAGTCCCAATAATTGGTATCTGATTTTCGGCTCGGGCCCGGCCGAGGTGGACGGATCACCCGGTACAAATGCTGGGTATTCTCTGCCCTTGGGAATCAGCAAACAATCGGCAAAACTGTACGTCGTCGATCTCGTCCAACTGGCGGCAACAAACGGAGTGTTGAAAACACTCAATACTTCTGGAGTATTAGATTCTTCTGCACCTTGGTATTACAAGAATTTCACCGGTGATAAAAATGCCTTCATTTCCGACCCAATAACAGTCGATTTCGACCTTAACTACAAGGCCGATGCGGTCTACTTCGGGACGGTCAGCTACGATTCAGCCGCTGCAGCTGGGCAAAAATGGGGTGGAAAGCTGAGAAGAATTGTTATGCAAAAAGATATTGCCCCTGCTATCGTCCCTACTGACACTACTACCTGGAACAGCGACAGTGTTCTCATGGATTTAGAAACAACCCTCCATCAGCCGATTACCGCAGCGCCTGCAATTGGCGTCGATCCAGATGGGAATAATTGGGTCTTCTTTGGTACCGGACGTTATCTTGTCGGAAATGATGCATCAATTGCCGATCAAGAGGCATTCTATGGGATCAAAGAACCTAAAAGTGTCTTTGCCGCTGGACCTCCACAGGATCTTAGAAACAGTTATGCTACTGTTTTATCTTCAAATCTGATTAATTCGACTACAATTGAGGTCAACGCAAGTTCCGGGCTGGTAAGCGGTGGTGTCTCACCTAATACTTGGACGAATGCTACCTGGAGCTCATTCTTGTCAGACACCAAGGCCAGAGGTGGATGGTTGTATAACTTTACTGACCCAAAAGAAAGAAATATCAGCCAGGCTGCCTTATTTGGCGATCTTTTAACCTTTACCTCGTATGTGCCTTCAATCGATATCTGCGCTCCGGGGTCCAGTTTTCTTTATGGCCTCTACTATTTAACTGGTACTGCCCCATTTACTGCAGTTCTTCACGACGCTCTCAATCCTACTCCGGTTAATAATCTCAAGAGAATTTCTCTTGGTGTTGGTCTTGCCTCAAAACCCAGTATCCATGTTGGTACAAAAGATGGATCGACAGCCTTTGTGCAAACCAGCGATGGCGCTATTATCCCTATCGGGGAAACAAATCCCGGCATGACAAAATCGGGTAGAACATCGTGGAGCAGTTATCGCCATTAGAACTAACCTTTTGGCAGGTAATTAATCAATCAACAGGCCGTTTGGAAATCCAAACGGCCTGTCTTCTTTTTCACTGAAATAAAGCTGATTCCAATGAGCATTGAAGTTGACTTTTGATGTAGGGTACACCGAAAACAAATGCCATCTTGAATGCAAATGCGAATGAGATATTTCTTTTCGGCAATCATGTCATGGAGCACAAAAAGATATGCTCCAGTTAATAAAATTTCACAAGAATACGTCTATTGTTAGAAATATGTAAGAAACGTTTTGTATCCTCCCTATAAGTTTGGTCAGCAACGTTCAAATTTTAAAGAGGGGGAGGAGAAAAATGAGAAATGAGAAAGGAGTAACTCTTGTCGAGGTTGTCAGTTGTATGGTGATTTTGAGTGTACTTGCCGGGATGGCAAACCCAATGTTCGAAAATATAAAAGCAAAACTAGCTCTTCATGGGGAGGTCTCGAAATTAGTCGGTGAACTTCATAACGCCCGTATTTTTGCAATTAAAAGCAATGCACATGTGGTTTTCCATTATACTGAAAATGGATATATAACGTTTGTCGACGATGGCAAGAACGGTGGGATAAAAGGAGACTGTAGTCATCAATCCGGCGAGCAGATTCTCAGTGATGTAACATTTGGTGATCGACTAAAAATAGTTGCACCTGAAAGTTCTTTCACCTTACAGAGGGCCATTTTTTCGGGAAAGATTGGTGTCAGCGGAGGGACTGTAGTGTTGCAGGGCAGTAATGGCAATAAAAGTAAAGTCATTGTCAATTCGCTTGGCAGAGTGCGGGTAGAAAAACTTTAGAGTATGATGCAAGGAGAATTGCTCTTCCCATTGAAATTTTCTTTCGATATGGCTAGCAAGCAGACGACTGAAGCTATGCCACTTGACTTTTGGTGACTGACGCCAATCTCTTTTCTCTTGACTTTTGGGTGATTATTTTTATATATATTGGCCTGTAAATGAATTGTCGTTCAGTATACTGCACATAGGTTTGTGCGGCTTGAAGTTTAGTAATTATAAACCTTTAAAAAAAAGAGGAACTCTATGTCTAAATTAGTTGCACCTCATGGTGGAAAAGGTCTGGTTTGTGCTTTGCTTGAAGGCGCTGCCCGTGACGCGGAAATCAAAAAAGCAGCCGGCCTCAAGCAGATTGAGATTTCTGCCCGCGCTAAAGGCGACCTGATCATGATGGGAATCGGTGGTTTTTCCCCGCTGTCCGGTTTCATGACCAAAGCTGACTGGAAAGGCGTTTGTGAGAATTTCCAGATGGCTGACGGCACCTTCTGGCCGGTACCCATTACCCTCGACGTCACCACTGCCGATGCAGCTGCAATCAAAGTCGGTCAAGAGATTGCCTTGGTTCGCAAAGGCGAAGTATACGCCACCATGAAGGTCACCGAGAAATTTGAGATGACCGAAGCCGACAAGCGTTATGAGTGTGAGAAGGTATTCAAAGGCGAGGGTGAGGAATCCGTCGGTGACAAATTCTGGCAGATCGCTCCGAAAGATCATCCCGGCGTCATCATGGTATTTCAACAGAAAGAGGTTAATCTCGCCGGTCCGGTAAAAGTACTTTCCCAGGGCGAATATCCTGTAGAGTATCCTGATGTTTACAAGACCCCTGCTCAGACCCGTGCCATGTTTGAAGAGCGTGGTTGGGCCAATGTTGCTGCTCTGCAGCTCCGTAACCCGATGCATCGTTCCCATGAGTTCCTTGCAAAAATCGCCGTTGAGGTATGTGATGGCGTTCTCATCCATTCTCTGATCGGTAACCTCAAACCCGGCGACATTCCTGCTCCCGTACGTGTTCATGCAATCGACGTTCTGATTGAGAAGTACTTCGTTAAGCAGCATGTAATTTCTGCAGGCTATCCTCTCGATATGCGTTATGCCGGTCCCCGCGAGGGCCTGCTGCATGCGACCTTCCGTCAGAACTACGGCGTCAACAATATGTTGATCGGTCGTGACCATGCCGGCGTTGGCGATTTCTACGGTCTCTTTGAGGCCCAGACAATTTTCGATCGTATTCCGAAAACCGGAAATCCCGCGAAAGACCTTCTTTGTAAACCGATGAAAATTGACTGGACCTTCTACTGCCATAAGTGTGACGGTATGGCTTCTCTGCGTACTTGTAACCACACCAAAGATGATCGCGTCATCCTTTCCGGCACCAAGCTTCGTAAAGCCCTCTCCGACGGTGCTGAGGTTGTTGACCATTTTGGTCGTGAAGAGGTTCTTGTTGTATTGCGCAAGTACTATGAAGGTTTGACCGAGAAAGTTGAAGTTAAAATGCAGGGCGCAGCCTCCGGCTCAGCTATGTAATTCCTGACTTTGTTTCAGTAGTACAAGGAGATACTGCCATGAGGCGGTATCTCCTTTTTTTTTGAAAATACCTCCAATATTTTTTTTGCGGTTGTAGTTTTCCTGGTTCAATGAATTGTCGTTTTTCATCTGCTGAGGAGCGTATGTCGGTATTACAAATTGATCTTGGCGATAGAAGTTATCTTATCGTAATAAAGAGTGGATATCTGCAAGAGATCGGTAAGGATCTGCAGGAAAAAAAAATCGGTAATCGTTATGGCGTCGTTGCCGATGACCACGTCGCGGCCATCTACGGCAATGAATTCATGGCGATGCTTCGATCGGCTGGAATAGCCGCAGAGCTGCTTACCTTTCCCCGCGGTGAGGCCAGTAAATCCCTGCAGACGATCGGTGAACTCGCAGGTCGCCTGGCCCGTCTAGGATTTGACCGTAAGGACGCACTGATCGGTTTTGGGGGTGGAGTAACCGGGGATCTCACCGGATTTCTCGCTTCGGCATATATGCGCGGCATTCCCTTCGTTCAGGTACCGACCACGCTCTTGGCACAGGTGGACAGTTCCGTTGGCGGCAAAACCGGAGTGGATATCCCGGAAGGGAAAAACCTGGTTGGGGCATTCTATCAGCCGCAAGGAGTTTACATCGACATTGCCCTGCTGAAAACACTGCCGCAAGAAGAGCTATTAGGTGGGCTCGCTGAGGTCATCAAGTATGGAGTAATTCAAGATCCCGATTTTTTTAAATTTCTTTGCGACAATCGACGGAGAATTCTCCAGCTCGATGAAGAAGTCATTGCGAAAACCGTATATACCTGCTGCCGGATAAAGGCAGATGTTGTTTCACGAGATGAACGAGAAGGGGGAATTCGGCGAATTCTCAATTATGGTCATACCGTCGGGCATGCGGTTGAGGGGGCATCGGATTACACCATAATTCACGGCCTTGCAGTAGCCATAGGAATGGCCGCGGCGGCAAAATTGGCTATGCTTGCCGGTTATCTGAAGCCTGAAGCGGCTAAAAAAATTATCGACTTACTTGTTGCTTACGGGATGCCGGTTGATATTCCGAAAAATCTTGACCGTGACAGAATGAAAAAATATCTGTTAACAGATAAGAAGACTGTTGGGGGAAAGGTACATTATGTACTGCCGACAGAAATCGGCAAGACATGTATTGTTGCCGATCTTGATGAAAAATTGGTCGAGCAGGTTCTTGGTTGATAACATTTTAAAGTAGCTGGAAAAGCATATGCCGATTTATGAATTTTATTGTGATAGCTGCAATGTCATTTTTAATTTTTTCTCACCGCGGGTGAATACCGCCAAAAAACCTGATTGTCCGCGTTGCGGCAAGAAGGAATTGGCCCGGCGAATTTCCACCTTTGCCACCATCGGCAAAGCCAAGGAGGATGGCGGCGATGATCCGCTTGCCGGTCTCGATGAAACGAAGATGGAGCGAGCTTTCGAGTCGCTGATGCGCGAGGCAGAACATGTGAACGAAGAAGATCCCAAACAGATGGCGTCCCTGATGCGCAAATTCACCTCACAGACCGGCATCAACCTTGGCGGATCAATGGAAGAAGCCCTGTCGCGGATGGAAGCGGGGGAAGATCCCGAAGAGGTTGAAAAAGAAATGGGTGACCTGTTCAACGAAGAAAACGTCAGTTTCGAATTGTTAAAAAAGAAGGCTGTTCGAGACAATCGACCGCCAGCCCATGATGAAAAGCTTTATGAATTGTAAGTTTCGGGTGTTATTCGATTATTGAAGTTATGACTGCTGGCAGGTCCGGCGCCTACCAGTGTTTTAATGTACCGTCACCTTACCGGTATCGCCGAAAAAATGCAGTTTCTCCGATTCCGTATCCTTTTGTCTCAGAAAATCTCGGACCTCCAATTCAGAAATATTTAAAGATTTGGCCAAATCTTGAATATCGTAACACGGCTGGCCGTCCGACGTGTAATGACTGGGTTTCAATTCCGGAAAAGAAGTGCCGGTTGCAAGGCTTGAGGCGTCGAGCAGCAATTGGCGGATTTCCACCGGGCCATGCAGGATAAGCCATTCAACCGCTTCCGCCCACAGTTTGCCGTCCACCGTTTCATGGGCGAGAACTTGCATGGCACTTTCCAGATCCCAGAGATCTTTAAACTCCATAGTTGATTTTCTCCTGCAGAGATTGGATGCAATATATGATATGATAACAGCACACTACTATAAATGCTTTTACGGACTGTGCAAGCTTTTGCCAACGAGAGAGAAAGAAAAGGAGTGATCATGAACCAATTTGATGGTGGAATATTTCTTGAAAATATTGAGTGGTTTGATGAAACCGGTAAGGAGCTGGTGCGGCGCCTGCCCGAGCAGGGTTCCGGAGAGATCAAGCTGGGTGCCCAATTAACGGTTCGAGAAAGCCAGGCAGCGGTTCTTTTTTACCAGGGTAAGGCCTGCGACTGCTTTGGACCGGGGAGACATACTCTCAAAACAGCCAACCTGCCTCTGCTGACCAAGATTCTTTCTTTTCTCTGGCGAGGCGATAGTCCGCTCAGGGCTGAGATATATATGGTTAATCTTAAATATTTTGCCGATCTCAAATGGGGTACTCAAAATCCTGTGGCCTTTAGAGACAAGGAGCTGGGGCTTATTCGCATCCGTGCCAACGGCATGTATAACATACAGGTGGTCCAACCGGTGTTGTTTATCAACTCGCTTGTCGGAACAATGGGCAAGATGGATACGGACGGCATCTCCGGGTATCTGAAAATGGTCATTGTTTCGAGGTTCAATGATTATTTGGGACAGACCCTTGATTCCATCTTCGATCTGCCCGGCAAATTCGATCAGTTGTCCGATGAACTGCTGAAGCGCCTAGCCGAAGATTTTGCCGATTTCGGCCTTCGTCTCAGCCACCTGTTCATCACCTCAATCACCCCGCCCGATGCAGTGCAAAGTACCATAGACGACAGGAGTCGTATGGGCTTGATCAAGGACATGGCGAAGCTTTTACAAATGAAGACCGCCATGGCCATGGAAAAAGCTGCCGAAACCCATGGCGAGGCGGGTGCAGGTTTAGGCATGGGCCTCGGCCTGATGCTGCCGGGCATCTTCGGAATGCGGCCGGGAACAGCAAACACGGCAACCGGTGGCGAAGCACCTGTTGCCGATAGGGTGAACTGTCCCGACTGCAACCAGAGTATCCCCGGAGATTCGAGATTCTGCCCGCTTTGCGGGCACCACCTATTACGCCTTGCCTGTTGCTCCAACTGTGGGAAAAATCTGACGCCGGAAGCAAAATTTTGTTCACAATGCGGGCAGCCGACCGATCAGAAAAAAGCGCCGAAAATTTGTCCCCAATGTCGCATGGAAAATCTGCATAATGCAATTTTTTGCAACGATTGCGGCCTTAAATTTAGCTGATTCGTATGGATTTGACGATTGAACAAAGTTGTCCTTCCTGCGGTGCGCCGATTGTTCTCTTGGAGGATGACAGGCTCATCCGCTGTGCCTCTTGCGATGTCAACAACTACCGGCTGGAAAGTGGGGCGGCAAGGTATGTACTCCCCAGTAAATACCCGGATCATATCGCACCGGCACAGCTTTTTTTTATCCCCTATCTCCGGTTTAAAGGCACAATTTTTTATGTTCACGAGGGTGAAATAGGGCACAAGATTGTCGATGCGACACGGATAGGTATTGAGGAAGAAAAACTGCCGGCAACACTAGGTTTACGACCTCAGGCAATGAAACTCATACCGGTAGTTGCAAGCGTGGAGGGGGCTTTTGTTGGGCAAACGGTAGCCACCAAAGCGGCTTTTACTCAAGCGGCAATGGTTACTGAACTGTTTGATGGAAAAAGTGACAAGACCTTATACCATAGGGCTTTTATTGGTGAAACCCTGAGCCGCATATATCAGCCTTGCTATCTTCACGAAGGAATTGCCTATGATGCGGTGGTCAACAAACCCCTTGGGTCGGGGAGATTGCTCGACAGATATCAGGATAAAATAAGTCCAAGCAAGGTTTCCTGGGAACCGCAATTCATTTCGACAATCTGTCCGGAATGCAGTGGGCTCCTTGCCGGAGAAAGAGACAGTCTGGTGCTGCATTGCCGAAATTGCGAGTCCCTTTGGCAGGAGAATGGTAAAAAATTTCAACCCTTGTCTTGGCAGGTGGTAGAATCGGATGATCGGACGGCAGAGTATCTTCCATTTTGGCAGATTACTTTTTCTACCCGAGGATGGGTTTTACAGAGTTTTGGCGATTATCTCCGTTTTACCAACCAGCCTTTAGTGGTTGCCGGCAGATTTGATAGCATACCTCTTGCCTTCTGGATTCCGGCCATTAAATTGAATCCCAAGGCTTTTCTGCAGATATCTTCCCAGCTTACGGTTTCCCAGTGGCGAATTCCGTCCGGGTCTATGCGACGACTTGACAATGACCATCCGGTCACCCTCAACCAAAAGGAGGCGGTGCAGGCCATCAAGAGTGTTCTTGCTGCTACGACCTTGAATAAAAGTAAAAGGCTACCGCTTTTGCCACAAATGACTATTGTAGATGCCCGGTGCCAGCTTATATATTTGCCCTTTACCAAACAACCGCACGACTATGTGCAGGAACACACCTCGGCGGTGCTTCTTGCCGCAGCGCTGCGGTTTGGCAGAAAGTTGTAAGCCGACCCGGTCGGGGAAGCCGGAATGGAGAGGAACGGCGTGGAAATACATGAAAAATTCATGCAGGCAGCCTTACAGCAAGCCCGCGAAGCCTTGGTTGCCGGAGATTTCCCGGTCGGTTGTGTGATCGAGCATGGTGGTCAAATTATTGCCTCCGGTCGGCGCAGCAACAGTTTTGGGCGGGTCAACGAGATGGATCATGCGGAAATCACGGCACTCAGGGAACTCCTGGCAGCCGATACTCGGATTGCTCTCGATAAGGTTACCGTCTATTCGACGATGGAACCCTGTTTGATGTGTTTTTCAACCTTATTGGTGAATGGGTTGAGAAGATTCGTCTACAGTTATGAAGATGTCATGGGAGGTGGAACCAACCTGCCCTTGCCTCTGTTGTCGCCTCTTTACTGCGAACTGCAACCGACTATTGTCGGATCCGTTCTGCGGGAGAAGAGCTTGGCACTCTTTAAATCTTTTTTTTCTTCCCCAGAGTGTCAATATCTAAAAAACACCATGCTGGCTACTTACACTTTGCAGCAAGTGTAGTACTTCATTTACCTTCCCCGGTTTCTATCCGATGCAGAATATTGCCCGAACAGTAGGTTTTAAGCACGGTGAGCGGAACGTCTTTTTCCATATCCTCACCGCCTGCAATCTGTCATGCCGCCACTGCTATATCAATAGAGCACAACATGGTGTGACGACTTTATCCAGGGAGAAGATAGAAAAATGGCTGAGCCTCTTTGCCGATCCGGGGAAGAAAGCCAATCTTATTTTTCTTGGCGGGGAGCCGACCTTGCACCCGGATTTGCCCTTTGCCATAAAAAAAGCTAAGGAACTCGGCTTTTTTGTAACCGTTGATTCCAATGGTTATCTGTTTCATGATCTGCTGGAAAAAACCACCCCGGAACTTCTCGATTTTTTGAGCTTCAGCCTTGATGGTCCTGATACTGCAACCAACGATCCGATACGCGGCAGCGGGGTCTTTGAGGTATGCGTTGCCAATATTCAGAGAGCAGTGGCCAAAGGTTTCAACGTCAGTGTCATCTATACCGTGAGTAAAAAAAATTTGCAGGCACTGGCGGCAATGGTGCCTCTTCTTCTGAAACTGAAGGTGAAGAGATTTTTTATTCAAGTAATAGGTCTGCGCGGCAATTCGGCGCAAAACGACAGTGACGAAACAATGCAGGTGAGCCGTGGGCAGTGGCTCGCAACGGTACCCGAGGTGGCGCGGCAAGCGGCGGAAAAAGGCATTCATGTGACCTATCCGCAGGTGTTTTTGGGTCCGGACGAAACCTTTGAATGTGCCGGCAATGTCGCGGAAAATTTCTTTATCTTCCCCAATGGGCGGGTGTATCAGTGCCCCTTGTGTGAGGATCATCCGATCAATGCCTACCGCATTGAAGATGACCGACTCGTTAAAAATGAGGGATTGACGGAAGAGAGGTTCTTCCGGTTGAATATCGCCGAAGGCTGTGTCATGAACAAATTGCTGCAGGCCGATAATATAGAATACGATGGTCAGGGTAATCCAAAATATGATGGTCAGGGTAATCCAAAATATCGGATTTCTTGCTGTCTGCTGAAACGCGAGATCGGTTGATTCTGGTTGTCCGGAAAAGGGAAAAAGCTAAAACGCTTACTCCGTCTTTTCTTCTGCACGCTTTCGGGCAAAGAGCTTTGTCAGGAAAATTCCTGCTTCATACAGCAGGAAAAGAGGAATGGCGAGAAGGGTGGTTGCCATCAAATCTCCGGCCGTGAGGAGGAAGGAGAGAACGAGGATCGCCAAATAAAAATAGGTGCGTTTTCGGCGAAAATAGGAGGACTGGACGAAGCCCGCCTTGCCGGACATGACCATTAAGAAGGGTATCTGAAAAGAGATGCCGAAGGCGAGAATGGTTCGGGCGATAAAAGTCAGGTAGAGACCGAGTTTTGGGAGGGGCTCCAAGTTTTCATTGGCATAACTCATGAAATATACCAGCATCTTTGGCAAAACAATAAAAAAAGCAAAACATGCCCCACCGGTGAAAAGAAACATCGCCCAAAAAACTACGGTGATGGCGAGTCGTTTTTCATCTTTTTTGAGGCCGGGGGCAATAAAGATCCAAAGCTGATACAGGGCGACCGGCATGCTGGCAATGAGGCCTACCAGGAAAGCCAGCTTGATGTAGGCCATAAAGGCTTCGGGAAGATGGGTGTAGACCAGGCGGTAAACGAGCGGGCTGGCAGCAAAAAGAGGGGCAATAAAAAAGGCGGCGATTTTTTCGACAAAGGCATAGGCCACGGCAGTGCAGCCGACAATGGCAAGCATTACTTTGATCAGTCTTCGTCGCAGTTCCTGGTGGTGCGGTCGAAATACGGCAAGGCCTCTTTCGAGTACCGGAAATGAGCTTTGGAGATTGTAGTTAGCCATTGTTGGTCAAAATAATTAATGCTCTTTGATCCCAGTCTCTACCTTGGTGGCGTCTGCCGATTTGTGCGGTTCGTTGTTCTCTGCTTCTTTTTGAATTACATTCGTCGCTTGACCGGTATCGTGTTTTGGCGTGTTGCCGGTCTGTTTCATCAACTCCTCATAGGCTTCGGCGGCCCTGTTGGCGGGAGTTGTTTCTCCGAGGAGAGTGTTGCTTTGTTCCAGCAACTGCGATGGGGAATCCAGCAGGTTGTCTTTCAAGGATTGTGCTGCCTTCTCAAGTTCCGGGCGGATTTCATCAAGAGGGTTACCCTCCTCGGCAAAAGAAGTTTTCAGGCTTTCGGCGGTCTTCTTTAATTCCATCAACCCTTTGGCTAAAGATCTTGCCAGATCGGGGAGTTTGTCCGGTCCTATGACGATAAGTGCCAGGGCCATGATAAGGAGCATTTCCGGCAGACCGATGCCAAACATAACGAGTACCTCATAGTGTTGCCGGGCAGACACATCGTGCTCTGGCCGACAAGCGTATTTTATAGTTGTTCTGCGCTGAAGACAGCGAGGCGAGGAAACCGCCCAGCCTGAATGGGAGAACCGAAGGGAAAAAGGCCGAACAGCGTCTCAAATGTAAGGTATTTAGCAGGGTGTGTCAATGCCTCCGGAGCGGTGACATCTTTAATGAATCCCTTGATAATTCTTTTAACATCCCGATATTGCAATATTTCGTAATGGTGAAGAGATCCTTGCTTGTGTTAAAATGAGTTGACAATAGCTTGTGATTTTACTATATTTATCAACTTTGTCTTGCGCGTATTTGTCGTGAACATTGAAGGCTCAATGCACATTTTCACGGCGATTGTTCACAAACCTCTGAGAGGAGAAGGTAGATGTCCAGTGTTGTGGTTGTTGGAACTCAATGGGGCGATGAAGGGAAAGGGAAGATTGTCGATTTATTGACCCGTTATGCCGATTACGTTGTGCGGTTTCAAGGGGGTAATAACGCCGGACACACCTTGGTGGTCGAAGGGAAGAAATTCATATTTCATATCATCCCTTCGGGTATCCTGTATAAAGATAAGAAATGCATGATCGGTAATGGTGTTATCATTGATCCTGCCGTCTTGATAAGCGAAATGGACAAACTCCGCGACCAGGGTCTTGCGGTCACACCTGACCGGCTCATGATCAGCGAGAGGGCGCATCTCATTATGCCGTACCACGCCAGCCTCGACCAGGCTGGAGAAGCAGCGCTCACCACTGAGAAAAAAATAGGTACCACCGGCCGTGGCATCGGACCTTGTTATATGGATAAGGTCGGCAGAGGTGGAATTAGGGCCTGTGATTTGCTCGATGATGTTATCTTTCGTGAAAAACTGCAGACAGTTGTTGCGGAGAAGAATTTTCTTCTGACCGAGAAATTTAATTGTGCTCCACTAGACTTCGAGCAAATTTATCGATCCTATAAGGAGTATGGCGAAAAATTGATACCATATTTCGGAAATGTATCGGTAGAACTGGACAACGCACGAAAAAGTAACAAGAATATTCTTTTTGAAGGGGCGCAGGGGACACATTTGGATATAGATCACGGGACCTATCCTTTTGTAACGTCATCGAACACAATTGCCGGAAACGCCTGTAACGGATCCGGGTTCGGTCCGGCCCATATTGACGCTGTTGTCGGCATCATGAAAGCCTACACCACTCGTGTCGGTGCCGGGCCTTTTCCCACCGAGCTGTTCGACGAAACCGGCAATTCCTTGCAGGAGAAGGGTCATGAATTCGGTGCAACTACCGGCAGGCGACGAAGGTGTGGCTGGCTCGATGGAATAGTTGTCAGTGATGCGACTCGGTTGAACGGGTTGACCGGGTTGGCGATAACCAAACTGGATGTGTTGAGCGGGCAAAAGACCATAAAATTCGCCACTTCCTATGATTTGGCAGGAAAAAAACTTATGGCTATGCCCTCAAATATCCGACAGGCAACGGAACTCACCCCGGTGTATGAAAACCTTGAAGGGTGGCAGGAAGATATTGAAAAAGTGCGGGAGTACGATGAACTTCCCGTTCAGGCTCAAGATTACATAAAGCGTATTGAAGATTTTATTGGGATTCCTGCAGATATCGTTTCGGTAGGACCGGACCGAGTTGAAACCCTGCTTCTCCGGAATCCTTTTGAAATACAATGACCTCTAAGGTGGTCAAGACACAGATCGTACATTTTGCATAATCGTACAATGAATCATAAAAGAGGTTATTAATGGCAAGAATTACCTGTGAAGATTGTTTGGAAGCAGTTGGTAAACAAAATCGGTTCAAGTTGATCCATCTGGCCGTCCAACGGGTGAAACAGCATCGGCAGGGCGAGCCCTTTTTGGTAGAAGGGAAAAACAAGGAAATTGTCATGACTTTAAGAGAAATTGCGGCTTCCAAAGTGACCTTTGAAAATATTGACAGGTTACCGGATGGTTCCGATGCGAAGAAAAAAAGAGAAGTTGAGATTGAACCAGAAGTGGTTCTTTCGTGATAAAAGCAGCACTACCGGTAAACTATGAGTAACGATTATTACGAAATATTATCGGTTGGCAGAAGCGCTTCTGCCGGCGATATTAAGAAGGCGTATCGCAAACTTGCGATGAAGTATCATCCGGACCGCAATCCTGATGATAAAGAGGCCGAGGAGAAATTTAAATCCTGCACTGAGGCCTATGAAGTACTAAGCGACGAGAAAAAAAGAAAAATCTACGACACCTACGGTCATGATGGTCTGAAAAACAGTGGCTATCGCGGTCCCGGCAGTGCCGATGATATTTTCTCAAGCTTTGGTGATATCTTCGGCGACCTCTTCGGCTTTGGCGGGGGCAACCGAGCCGGTGCCAGAAGAGACGGCCCCATTCCCGGCAATGATCTCCGGTATGATGTCGAGGTCACTTTTATGGAGGCGGTGCACGGGGTTTCCAAGGAAGTGCAACTCACCCGCCGGGATACTTGCTGGACCTGTGAAGGGACAGGGAGCAGGCCCGGATACCAAAAACAAACCTGTCCGAGTTGTAACGGCCGTGGTCAAGTAGTTCGCTCGCAGGGATTTTTTCAGATGAGTTCCACCTGTCCGCAATGCCATGGCGAGGGGTCAATAGTCACCAATCCCTGTAATGATTGCCATGGAACCGGGTTGGTAGAAAAGACCAAAAAAGTAGCGCTGAAGATTCCGGCGGGCGTTGATACCGGTGCCCGTATGCGATTGCGAGGAGAGGGTGAAGGGGGACGCCGCGGCGGTGCATCGGGCGACCTGTATGTCATAGTGCATGTTCGGGAACATGATTTTTTCAAACGAGAAGGCGATACCATTTATTGCCGGTATCCGGTTTCCATGGCTAAAGCCGCTCTTGGCACGACTGTCGAAATCCCGACCGTGCATGGTAAAAAAACTCTTGATATACCTGCCGGAAGTCAGTCCGGCGAACTCTTTACCTTGCGTAATGAAGGGGTTCCCAATCTGCGCGGACGATCCAGAGGCGACATGGTAGTTGAGCTTCAGGTATTAACGCCAACCAATCTGTGCGAGGAACAAAAAAAGATGTTGCGGGAATTCGACACACTGAGCATAAAGCATGGTCAGCACCAGGAGGAAGAGGGGTTTTTCAAAAAGCTGTTTAATGAGGTGCTTGGTAAAAACTGAGTTTTTGGAAACTGATAAAGATGGCCGACGAAAATAAGGCAGTCCTTACACATTTTGATACAGAAGGCAATGCCCGGATGGTGGATGTCAGCGGGAAGACTGAAACCGTACGTGTTGCTGAGGCCTCCGGCAATATTAAAATGTCTGAGCAGGCTTTTGATCTTGTGAAAAGCGGTTCAATGGCCAAGGGGGATGTCCTGGGGATAGCCAGGGTCGCCGGTATCATGGCAGCAAAAAAGGTTGATGCGCTTATTCCCTTGACCCATCCGCTGCTGATCACTAAGGTCGATATTTCCTTTGCACTTTGTTCCGAGGATTCTTCCATCGATATCTTTGCAACAGTCGGTATCAGCGGAAAAACCGGCGTGGAAATGGAGGCTCTTACGGCTGTTTCCATTGCTGCCTTAACTATTTACGATATGTGTAAAGCTGTTGATAAATCGATGGTTATCAGTAATATTCGCCTTCTCAAGAAGACCGGTGGAAAAAGTGGTACCTACGTTCGGAGTAGTTGACTCCGGATGGTATTTGAGTGATATTTAAGTGTATGAAGGAGATTTTCTATGGACAAAACGCAACTCGAACTGTTTCGGACGCAGCTCTTGCTGAAAAAGCAGGAAATTCTGACGGATGCCGGAAAAACCATGACGGAGATGACCGATCAGACCACCAATGTGCCTGACCCAAACGACAGAGCCACCTTGGAATCGGGAAGAAGCTTCGAGCTGAGAATCCGCGACAGGGAGCGGAAACTCCTGACAAAAATCGACGAGGCCATTGCCCGAATTGATGAGGGGAGTTATGGGGTTTGCGAAGATTGTGGTGAAGAAATCGGGCTGAAACGCTTGGAGGCGAGACCGGTAACCACCTTGTGCATTGATTGCAAAACCATCCAGGAAACTCGAGAAAAATCCGTGGGACAATAAATCCGTATGCCGGAATTACGCAAAGACCCTGTCCTCGGACGATGGATAATCATTTCCAAGGAGAGAAGGAAAAGGCCCACTGACTTCCCGGTTGAGGTTGCAACCGGGCTTGGCGGCTTTTGTCCTCTTTGTCCGGGCAATGAATCTTTTACCCCCCCGGAGGTTCTGGCTTTCCGGTATGGCGGGCAGCCGGCCAATGGGACTGGGTGGAACGTAAGGGTGGTGCCCAATAAATTTCCGGCACTGATCATCGAAGGTGAACTCTCAAAAGAGGGATTAGGACTCTATGATCGTATGAACGGCATCGGCGCTCATGAGGTGATCATCGAGACCCCCAACCACGACCATAATTTTGCCGATTTTACCCCGACGGAAATTGCCTTGGTCTTCAAGGCCTATAAAGAGAGAATTATTGATCTTGAAAAAGATCAACGTTTTAAATATGTCATGGTCTTCAAGAACCATGGTCGGGCGGCTGGGGCATCGCTGGAACACTCTCACTCCCAACTTATAGCCTTGCCAATTCTGCCGCGGATGATTGTCTCGGAACTTGAAGGTGCGCGGTCTCATTTTAAGTACAAGGAACGATGCATATTCTGTGATATTATTCGCCAGGAGATCCAGCAAAAAGAACGGATCGTCTGTCAAAATGATCGATTTATCACCATAATACCGTTTGCGCCGCGAACACCTTTTGAGATGTGGATCTTGCCAAAACGCCATTCTTCAACGTTTTATGCGCAAGATGACGGTGAACTTCATGCCTTGGCGGAACTTTTCTCCGAATCCCTGCAAAGACTCTGTAAATGCATTCCCAATGTTCCTTATAATTATGTGCTTCATACCGATCCACTTCGTTCGGGTGGGCTTGAGTATTTCCACTGGCATTTTGAAATTGTGCCTAAATTGACATCCATAGCGGGTTTTGAGTGGGGATCCGGTTTTTATATCAACCCTTTGCCACCGGAAGAGGCTGCATTATTTTTACGTGAATCTCTGCCGATATCTTGAAAAGGAGGAAACGGTGAAAAAGCTGCTCCTGGTCGATGATGAAGAAGCAATTCAGATGGTCTACCGCGAAGAGTTCGAAGGGGATGGTTATCAGGTAATATCTGCCATGGATGGTCAAAGCGGTCTTGATAAATTCAAGGAAGAGAATCCGGATTTGGTCATTCTTGATATTCAAATGCCCGGTCTGAACGGTGTTGAAGTCCTTCGCCAAATGAAGATGCTCAACCCTTCGGTACCGGTTATTCTCAGCAGTGCCTACCAGGGGTTCAAACGTGATCTCGGCACTTGGGCCTCCGATGAATACGTCGTCAAATCGGGCAATCTTGACGATCTCAAAGGTACTGTTCGGCGGCTCTTAAAAGAGGCTTAGAAGTTTTTCATCCTTGGCCAATTTGCAGTTACCTCCCTTTTGACTGTATCCCGGAAAAAGCAGGATATTGTGGTTTGCATCGAATGAAAGATATTCAAAGTCAACGCGATAGCCGGAAAATCAACATCAAGAAAGTCGGCGTCAAGACCATTTCCTACCCGATCACTGTGCGTGACAAGGCGCAAAAGAGACAACACACCGTGGCCACGGTGAATATGTATGTCAATTTGCCGCACAAATTCAAGGGTACGCATATGAGCAGATTTGTTGAGATACTCAACGAATTTCACGGGGAAATTGATGTAAAAAGCTTTCACATGGTCCTTGGCAAAATGAAGGATCGTCTTGAGGCCGAAGCCTCCCATTTGGAAATTGACTTCCCCTATTTTCTTCACAAGGCAAGGAACGGTGAAGCGGGACACCTGGCGCATTATCGCTGTCAGATGCATGGTTCCCTGGAAAAAGACGATGATCTGAAGCTCAGTGTTGAGGTGCCGATCAGTCTGCCTATAGCCGACAAAACACCGCATCGACTGCCCGGATCTCTGGGGAGATGGGGAAAAGCCGAAGTGAGCTTGCGATTTCGTCAGTTTTATTGGATTGAAGATATAATTCTGCTCATCGAAGAAGCGGTGGAAGAAGAATTGGGGAGCCTTGCCGCGAAAGACCGAAAAGTTCTTTCAGTTGAAGCACTTACCAGGAGAGTCGGGGGGCTTCTTGAGAAAATACAGGCTGTCAAGTGGTTTTCAGTGCGCATTCATAACTTCGGGGATGAATGTTCAACTTTTGCAGCCATGGAATCCTGTTAGGCCGGCGTTTATTACCAATAAACCTTTTTACAACATATTCTCATGCGAGATCTACTCTTTGAAATTGGAATGGAAGAGATACCGGCAAGTTTTCTTGAACCGGCGCTTACTCATTTGCGAAACAGGTTCGCCGAGAAGGCGTCGGAACTGAAGATTGCTTGTGGCTCTCCGACGGTCATGGGAACGCCAAGGCGTCTCACACTTATGGTCAAAGATGTTGCCGAGAAACAGGAAGATATCACCGAAGAACTGCTTGGCCCGTCAAAGAATGCCGGCTTTGATGCCAATGGAAAAGCGACGAAGGCGGCAGAAGGATTCGCCAAATCCAAGGGTGCGGATGTCGGTGATTTGCGGGTGGTTTCTACTCCAAAGGGCGAATACCTTATGCTGCTGCGGCAGCAAAAAGGTGTAGCAACCGCAACACTGTTGCCGGCACTTTTGCACGGCTTGATTCTTGATCTGTCGTTTCCCAAATCGATGCGTTGGGGTGATAACCGTCACGCTTTCGCCAGACCCATTCAGTGGCTGGCGGCAATTTTTGGTGACGAGGTGATACGATTCACTCATGAGGGAATCGAAACCTCGAACAGCAGTGGTGGGCACAGGTTTCTTGCCAAGGAACGTTTCCTGGTTGACTCTCTTGCAACTTATGAGCAGCAATTGGCTGCTCGATTCGTGCTGGTTGATCCCGTCAAGAGAAGAGCGCGGGTGGTATCGGAAATCAAGCAAGCCGTTGCTCAAGCTTCTGATTTGGAGGATGGCCATGTAGCAATTGATGAAGCCCTGGTTGATACAGTTACCAATCTCGTTGAAATGCCATACGGCATTTGCGGGTTATTTGACGAGAAATTTTTGCAACTTCCGGCCGAAGTACTTATTACCTCGATGCGTGAGCATCAGAAATATTTCCCGGTGGTTAATTCCTCGGGTCAATTACTGCCGGGCTTTGTTGCCGTCAATAATACCAAAGTGAATGACACCGCCATTACCCGTAAAGGCCATCAGCGTGTTTTGCGGGCAAGACTGGAAGACGCCTTATTCTTCTTCAATACTGACCGAGAAATTCGCCTTGAAGACCGCACGACCAACCTGAACGGCATTATCTTTCAGGCAAAACTCGGAACCATGTTGGAAAAAAAAGAGAGACTGGTGAAACTGGTCAAAACCCTGGCGGATAAGGTCGACCCGGCTTTAGCGGGCGATGGCTGTCGGGCGGCGTTTCTTTGTAAGGCAGACCTGTTATCAAATATGGTGGGGGAATTTCCGACTCTGCAGGGGATAATGGGTGGAGCCTATGCCTTGTACGATGGTGAGACAAAAAGTGTCGCCACGGCAATTACTGAACATTATATGCCAAGGCGGGCCGGGGCTGAGATTCCCTCGACCGATCTTGGGGCCTTGCTTGCTCTGGCCGACCGATTCGACACCTTGGCCGGATGTTTTGGAATTGGTCAAGTGCCTACCGGAACCACCGATCCCTTTGGCTTGAGGCGTATTTCCCTGGCCATTCTGCATATTATAGAGGGGAAGGGTTACTCCTTTTCGCTGCATGAAATCGTCCACAAGGCCCTTGCCCTGTATGGCAATAAGGTGGCGGGTGGCAATGACACGGTTGTCGCCGTTGTCAATTTCATTAAGGGACGGTTTGCCAATGACTGCATCAGTCGCGGCCTGGCAGCCGAGGTGGTCGAGGCAGCTGTTTCCGTGAACTTTGACGATATTAACGATTGTCTGCTGCGCATCAATGCTATTCGCAAGCTTCGCGAAGAACCGGCGTTCAAGGTGCTTGCCGCTTCATACAAAAGAGTGAAGAACATAATCAAGAATAACCGGGAAACAACGGTGAACGTCAGCCTCTTTGAACAGCAAACGGAAAAGAATCTCTACAATCTCTATCTGGAAGTGCGTGCGGAAATGGGAAAATGCATTGCCGACAAAGAATATATAAAAGCCCTTGAAGGTATGCTGAAGATGAAGGAGCCCGTTGACGCTTTCTTTGAGGGGGTAATGGTTATGGCGGAAGATCAGACAATACGGCAGAATCGGCTCAATCTATTAACGGTTTTGGGAGATCTAATCCTCCAGATTGGCGATATCTCGCTCCTTCAGGATAACTGATCCTCTTACTCTTCACTTCCGATCAATAAAAAAGGGTGTTCAATCGAACACCCTTTTTTATTTTTTTCAAACGAAGCTATTGTCAAATTATTATTTCTTTGGATGACAATTTTCACACTTATCAATCTTCTTATCCTTGATAGCCGGTTCGTCTTTTTTAGCTTTGTGGCACTCAAGGCAATTCCCATGGCCGGCACCTTTAAAGGTGTCGAGAGCCAGTTTGTCCTTCATTCTGCCTGCAAGAACGGTAGAATTATGGCAGGTAACACATTTTTTAATTTCCTGACCTTCGACATAAGGACTTTGTTTGCCGTCAGCGGTCATTTGGTGGTGGCATTCCCCACATTTGAGCCTGTCCTGGTGATTTTTATGCGTAAATTGAGCAGGCTTCTTGCCGCCTTCGTCAAGGGTGATATCGGCAGGTCCGGTATTACCGGCAGCAAGAGTGAAAATAACTGTTCCAAGCAACATGCATAACGACACAAAACTGCAGGCAATAATCTTCTTCATCTTGTTCTTTCCTCTCTTGGTTAAATGAATTGAGTTATGGCAACACCTCTGTGACTTAAACTTGCTATATATACAGTTTTCAGGCGACTTTGTCAAACATCTTAACCCGCTGTTAACATAAGAAAATCACTCGGCTGAAGTTGAATCATGAGCCGGAACCGTAGCTGTGCAGCCCGGAGAGGAGAAAATTGACTCCATAATAGGTAAACAATACAGAAACAATTCCCAGAATGGCCAGCAAGGCGATTCGTTTGCCTGCCCATCCTCTGGTGTATCTTGCGTGCAGGGTTATGGCATAAAAAAACCAGGTAATAAGTGACCATGTTTCCTTCGGATCCCAACTCCAATACGTTCCCCAAGCAGAATTCGCCCAGATGGCTCCGGTAATAATCCCGGCGCTCAACCAGATGAAACCGAAAATCATGGTCTTATGGATGAGATCGTCAATGAAGGATAAAGAAGGAAGGTGGTCTGTTTTGGCAGTCAATGATTCTCCGGCGGCTTGTGATTGGTTCTTCAGGAGATACATTATTCCCAGGCCGGCAGCCACGGCAAACGCCGCATAACCGACAAAACAGGTGATTACGTGAGCAATCAGCCAATTGGATTGTAAGGCCGGAACCAAGGGCGAGATGCTTTTACCGATATTGCCGGCAAACGAGGCATAGGCCATGGCAAGAAAGGCGAGAGGAACTGCAAAGGCTCCAATCATCCTGGTATTGAATATCCATTCAATTGCCAAATAGAGAGCAATAATTGTCCAGGCAAAGAACACTACTGATTCGTACATATTGGTAAGAGGGGCATGACCAATTCCCATCTGGTATGATTCAACCCAACGTAAGGCGATGCCTGCCGTTTGTATAAGGAATGCTACGACCGTGAAAAAAGTGGTAATTGGGCCCAGTCGAGGCGTCTTAAACACCAATAAAAAGACGTAGAGCAGTGTCGAAAACAAGTAGGTGAATGTTGTGATTCCAAGTAATTGAGAGCTATCCATACCTTTACTCCGTGTGCTTTCTCGTAGCCTTCGCCATTTTCCGTTCAGAATTATTCCCTGTCATGATGACCAATGGTCTGACTGATAAGATCTTCAAGTCTGGTGAACACTTTTGCGAAAGCCGGTTTGTTTTTATTAGAAGAACCGGCCAGAAACACCGACACTCCAGTGGCAGTAACCTGCTGATACAGCCAAATTCTTTTGTGGGATAAGAAAAAGGCCATATATAAACCGAGAAGAAGGAGTCCGCAGCCTGCATAAACTATCCATACACCCGGATCCTTGGCCACCTGCAGGCCTGTTGAATACAACTGTTTGACTTGCAGAGAATAGTTTTTCCCGCCGCTGGTGATTGAGATAATCCCGTTATTGGTAAGCCATTCTGTAATGGCCGGTTCCTCGCCTCCTTTGAACCAGACTTTGGCACGAAGCACTCTCTGTCCGGTTGCCTCGGCGTTGATGATCCCGAAACGCAGGTTTTTATCATCCCAGGAGAGTTGTTGCTGAAATGGTAACGAAAATTGTCGACTTTCACTGGTGGCTGTGTCGGTGATTCGCATCAGGAATTCCTGATGTCCCTGGTAACTGGATTGATAGAAGGTGATGCCTTTATGGCTCAGCGGGTTGTTCACCTTAATATCTTTTTGGAAAATTTCCCTGCCGTTTTCCAGGATCGTCAGAGTGCTTTTGTATTCCTTAGGCATACCGTTGTCATAAAATTCGATACCAAAGGCGTCATTACGGATTGTAAAACCGAGGTCAATCGGCATGGAATTGAGATGAGTATATATCTTCTCTGTGCTGTGCAATTCCGGAATCATAACGCTGCCTTTGAAACCAAAGAAATGCCCGATGATAGCACCAACGAAAATAATCAGAATCGACCCATGGACGATATAAACGCCAACTCGGCTCCAGCGCCCCTTCTGAGCGAAGGAGAATGAATTTTTTCCGAGGTTTTTCGTGTGCCAGCGCCATCCGCAAGTGGCCAATGCGACCGGCCAGTCGATGCTGTCAAACCTTTCGGAAGATGTTGACCACTGCTGGAAAGAACTCATTTTTTCAACACGTTCGAGGGGAATTGCTAGGTTGTCGGCGGTAATGATCTGCCAAACAGCTGGAAATCTGTCACAGCTGCAAATTATTAGATTGGCGCTGAGTAATCCGAGGAGTCCGTAAAACCACCATGAAGAATACATGGCGGGAATGTCGAGAATCTGGAAAAACATGGCGGTTTTGGCACCGAATTTGTCCACATAAAAGGCATGCGATTCTCCTTGGGGAATGAGAGTGCCAATAATAGATGTTATGGCAATGGAGCTGAGGGTCAAAATGGCCAATTGCACGGAAGCAAAGAAGGCCCAAAGGTGGTTGATCAGTTTCATTCCGGAGAAGAAAGGTAAGAAGAAGTGAGTGAGGTATGCCGACCAGGCAGTAAAATTGAAATGTCCAGCGGCACAAAAAAGTTATTTGATGTTAAACATTTTTTCGCAACAGCACCACAATTTTCATGACCGGGATCGATGTAAAAATACTTGCCAATCATCATAAAAGAGGTTAATAAGGCAGATTCTGATTCATTATTTGCTAGCAAACCATTCATGCATTCCCCATTTGTCTGTAATTGGGCAGGGGAGGGGATAGAAGGAGAAAAACATGGCGAAAGTATGCGAAATCTGTGGCAAGGGACCAGTAACGGGCAACAATGTTTCCCATGCTCATAACAAGACCAAAAGACGTTGGCTTCCCAATTTAAAAACCGTGCATATGGCAAGCGCCGGCGGAAACACCAAAAAAACCAGGGTGTGCACCAGATGCATCAGATCTGGAGCGGTTGTAAAAGCAGCCTGAGAAAAATAATGGTTACTACTGAAGGCGAGAGGAACATGTTCCTCCTCGCCTTTTTGTGTTTATACTGATTCGCTGGATGAAAGTACGTGTTCGGTTTTTCGAGAAGAGGAGTTATCCATGAGCGCAGAGGAAATAAAATTCATAAGTTACCACGAGGCGGTAAAACTTGTAGGGGCCATTCAAGAAGAAGAGGATGTCGATACACCTGAAAAACGCATTTTAATGGTTTACAGTTTGGACGATAAGGAACTCTGTTGGTTTGACTTCGAAGAAGTAATGGCGGCTGTTGGCAAGGTTGACGCAGGTCAAAAAAAAGAAGCAGTTCAGAATTACATCCTCAATCGGATACCTGCTTGGGTTCATGAACTGTAAGAAGGGATTCTGATCCTGTTTCGAGAGTTTCTTAATCCGTCGTTTTTAGCCATTCCTCGAGCGGCATGGGGAAAAGGTCACACCGCGAAGAAAGGTTGTCGTCGTAGCTATTCTTAAGTTCTTTTCCTTGTTGGAAAATTGATGCCGGTCGGTCGGCAGACACCACGACGACAATGGTTTGCGGATGCTGGGAAGTGAAACGCAAAGCGGAGTTGTAACGGGCGCCACGCGACCTGTCCTCATTGGCAACCCTGTGCCCGTCCAACAGACAGGCAAAGGCGTACAAGTGTAGATCGGCGCGAATATGGAGTGCGCCGTCCACTTTTGAGAGTGCGGCGGCAAGAGCTAATTCCCGTGATTGTCGCAAATTGATCGGCGGGGTTAATGCCTGTCCAGCGGTAGCGGTTGGAACCGGTGCTAGATCGATGACAAAGGTGCAGCCGAATTTTTTGTCTTCGGCGTTATGCACCAGCGTGGCAATGATCTGAAACATGTCACTACCTATGGAAGGTGCCAGATCAAAATCCAGCAAGGCTTCTTCCACTTCAAAGAGCTTGGCTCTGTGGGTCTTGGAGCTGTAGCTGCCATCATGAAAACTGCAAAGGGTTTCTTCTCCAGCCGATAAGAACCCTAATTTCCCGCTGTAATCAGCGGTTATATGAAAATGAGGGATATGCTTGTCGGCAATGCCGACAATATTTTTTCCTTCAGAAATCAGAGTCCTGTCTGAGTGCTCCACCGCTTGGAGTAATTTTCTTACGTGTTTGAAATTGCTGAGCATTGGCTGTTCCGACGTCTTGAATCTTGCGAGAAATCGGATATCTTGCAGAAACCGCGGTTCAATGAAAGTCAATGCACCGTAAGGCCGTACTCCTTCTTCGTTGGTTTTTGAGATGCCGAGAATTGCTTCGAGAACCGGGTAGATATGGATTTGAAAGTCGAGACCGAGAAACCGTCCCGCCTTATCGACAATGCAGTCGTGGACAGCGTGCGTGGCATATTCACGCAAAAAACTACCTGAAATTCCTGTATAAAGATTGCTCTCTTTAGCCATGTCGTGGGAAAATCGTAAAACGGCATGCTCTAGCCAGCACTCAATTGGCAATATCGAGCAAATGTTCGGATGGTGTTCGGTAAACCACATTTGATAGTAAACCGGACCGGAACTCCCCCCGTTGGATATCAGTCCGTCGAGCTGTAGATTGGCTTGCGGCTCAATGTAGTTATACATGTTTTTAAAGAATTTGGTGTCGAGCGGTTTGCACCAACCCTCACCAGGGAAATACATGGTCTGCAATTTCGGTTCATGGCCGTGCAACAGATTTTGAGGATCGTATATCTGCAAGGCGTCATTCTTTTTCAGAGCAAAAATAATTGCTGAACGGCTGGGCCCGGAAAAACGGGACAACCCATCTCGCAGACCGCTGAGGGTTTCTTGCATACATCGGCTTACAAAGGAATTATAGCGCAATGTCGGACCTGTCCTTTTCAGGGAATTATTCGCAAATTGGTAAAGGCACCACCTTGGGGAGTTTACCAACTTCTGATCACCAATCAAAGCGAATGATGTTGTCAAGCGGATCGGATTTGACGATTTGCACTTTAACCAAAGTGTTTGGGCTCATGTTTTTTCCTCCCGGTGGAGGCAGATCAATATCCATGAGAATGTCGGTAAGAAGCAGATTGATTCGCTTGGGACCGGCCTGGATCACAAGGGCATCGATATATTGGCCTTGCCGGTCAGCCAAATACTTGAGCAACCAGTATCGCTGGCGTTGTTGCCGAACAATTTGTGCGGTCGTCAGGGTGCGGGTAAGGACCGAAGTGAAATCCTTGCACATTTCTTCGGTAAAGCTGGGTTCTTGACGGCGGATGATGGAATTAAGTTGATGCTGCATGACCAAGTCAAGCAACCGACGAATAGGCGAAGTGACCGTTGTATAGTGTGAAACCCCTAGCCCACTGTGCGATTTGGCTGAAGTGGAGAGTTCTCCGCGAGGGATATTTTTCCGTTGTAAAGTGTTTTGGAAAAGGTCGTCATCTTCCCCGAAAACAATTCTGTTCTGGAGTACCGGCTGCGATCTGAATAGGCCGGGAACCATGCGATCAGCCACATATTTTGCGGCTTCGCTGTTAGCCAGGATCATCATTTCCGACACTATAGTTCTGGAGGGGGTGTCACTTTTGCTGAGATTGACGTGAACTTTGCCCTGATGATCGATAAAGATATTTACATCGGGAAATGGCAACAGGAGTGCGCCGTTTTGCAGACGTCGAGCCCGCAGCTTGCGGCGCAAGATATCCAGCAACCGTATTTCCGGATCGGTGTCCAGCATCCTGTCAACCTCTTCATAGGTGAGACGCCTCTTTACCTTGATGATTGACGGGAATATCCTTACTTTCAACACTTCTGCGTCGGCTGAAAGCAGTACCATAAAACTCAAGGTGGCGCGTGTTTCGTCCTGAATAAGACTGCAGATCCCTTGGGAAAGGTGGCGGGGCAGCATGGGAATCTGCCCCTCGGGAAAATAGATGGAGGTGCCTCTGCGCATCGTTTCCAGAAACAGCGGGTCGCCGGGGCGGACATAATGGGCTACATCGGAGATATGTATACCGACCAGATAGTTGCCCTCTTGTTCCTGAACCGTGAGGGCATCATCAAAGTCAAGGGTGGTGGGACCGTCAATGGTAATAGGGTGAAGATGCGTGAGATTAGTCCTGCCGGGATCACTAAAAAGTTCCTCCTGACTACGCTGCAGAATGAGTTCTGCCTGCTGCCTTGCGGCCAGCGAGAAATTGACGGGAAGTTCATGCCGAAGAAGAGGGATGTTCTCATTGGCCGACCAGATGCCGGTTTTGACCAGCAGATGAAAAGGATCGTGAGGCTTGTGGAGTCCCGCTGTTTTTAATAACTTCTGGGCGAGATCAGCTTCGGTTGATTCACTGCCAAAAAGATAATAGTCGCGGAGAATTCTCAGAGTCTCCTCCTCCACGGCACCGAGTTGTTCCGGGGGAGAGTTGGCAGAGAGGATTCCGATAATGAAGGCTGCTCCCTCTTCAATGAGTTGTTCTCGTTTTCTTTCCTTGGCAAATTGGATCTGAAGCTGTTCAACTTTCTCAGGGTGGTTGGCAAGGATGAGGCCTTCTTTGTATTTGAAAAACAGTTTGTCTTCAAACACACAGCGGAGGAAAGCAGAAATGGAATCGTCGTTGGCAATTTCACCAAAGGCAAGTTCAGAGAGAAAGGCAGGCGTAAAAGAATGGGAACCATCTTCAGCGGTCAGTTCCCAGATCTCTTGCAAATTGAGGTCTTTCATCAGGGAACAGCGTTTTTCAGTGGTTTCGCGCAGTTGTTTTGTGAGAGCATCTCTGCCGACAGTGGTAGAGTGGGTTTGGTTTGAACAATGGATGACACGCGATGTCGGGAGATTAACTTCCCTGCCGTTCTGGTTGATAAGTCGGAGTCGTTTCGGTTGGCTTTCGATCACCAAAGCGCAAACAAACTTGCCATTATCGAGATATTCTATGAGTTTTCCCGCAACAATCATCAAGCAGCTAACCGTTTCAAGCCTTTTTGCCCAAAAGTATTATTTCTATTCCGCATATCTCGGAAATGGTATAAGTACTAGCGTCAGGGCATATTATAGTTGTAATTTTAGGTTTTTGTCCATGCCTATCGGATAAACGTCAGACAGTATAGTGTGGAATGAAATTTTGCCCACACTTATTATTCTCCTTCTCTCAGTATTATTAATTTTCTTCTATGAATCTTTTAGGCAAGCCAGTCAAATCAGGTATGGTAGCAATTGTTGGCCCGCCAAATGCCGGGAAATCAACCTTGATGAATCATTTTCTCGGCCAGAAAATCTCCATTGTCACCCCGAAACCGCAAACTACTCGTAACCGGATTGCCGGGATTGTAAGTGAACAGGAATATCAAATAGTTTTCCTCGACACCCCTGGGCTGCACCAATCCCGTGAACCGCTTAATATCGAGATGGTGAAGATTGCCATGGACAGCCTTGCGGAGGTCGACCTGGTCCTTTTTCTGGTCGATGTCTCTCTCCCCCTCCCCAATAAGTTAAAAGAAGAGAGGCAGGCCGAACTGGTTTCCTATTTCCGGCAAATCAAGGGGCCCGCTATCATGGTCCTGAATAAAGTCGATCTCATAGACCGCAAACTGCTTCTGCCGATGATTGAAGCCTACACCGCCTTGTTTCCTTTTAAGGCGATTATTCCGGTTTCCGCCCTGCGTGATGACGGTTTAGATAGTCTGCGAAAGGAGATTCTTGAGCTGTTGCCTCTAGGACCACGGCTATTTCCTGACGATATTCCAACGGATGCCACCGAGAGGTTTCTCTGTGCGGAGATCATCAGGGAAAAGGTCTTTCTCCTGACCGGGCAGGAAATTCCTTATTCCACAGCGGTTCTTATTGAATCGTTCAAAGAAGATGAGGACAAACATCTGGTTACCATTCACGCCGCCATTGTTGTTGACAGAGATTCGCAGAAGGGTATCGTTATCGGCAAAGGTGGGCAAAAGTTGAAAAGTATAGGAACTGCTGCCCGAAAAGACATCGAGTCACTTCTTGGCACAAAGGTCCTCTTAAAACTGTGGGTCAAGGTCCACAGAAACTGGCAACAGGATAAATATTTTCTCAAGGAACTTAATCGAAATTAGTCGTCATTTTTATTGTAACCCGTGAAAAGATTGAGGCTTTTGACAATATTGTAAGCGGTTCGCAACTGGTTATCCTGTTGTAGTCGTTCCTCCAATTTTGACGCTTCATTGTCCGCTTTTTTTGCTTTCTCCTGTTTTGTTCCCGGAAGATGGTTGGTAAGATCAGCCTCTTTCACCAGTTTTTTCTCGTTTTTCAGTTTTTCCGGTGGTGCATAGGCTACGAAGGGTACTTCGACGTCAGGGGTTATCCCCAGGGCTTGGATGGAGCGGTCATCAGGCGTGTAGTAGGTCGCCGTTGTCATCCGCAAACCGGCACCGTCCGGTAGGGGAATAATGGTCTGCACAGAACCCTTGCCAAAAGTTTGCATGCCGACAATGATACCTCGTTTATGTGCCTGAATTGCCCCGGCGACGATCTCCGCCGCGCTCGCAGATCCTTCATTAACTAGAATTACCAGAGGATAGTGACGTTTTTCTCCGCTGGCATGGGCCGTAAATACGGTATTTTGATCGGGTCTTCGACCTTTGGTATAAACAATTTTGCCTTTCTCAATGAAAATATCGGCAACACTTACCGCTTGATGCAGCAAGCCTCCGGGGTTGTTGCGAAGATCAAGAATCAAACCGTTAATTTGCTGTTCCGTCTTCAGTTGCTGGAGTTTTGTTTTAAATTCACTGCTTGTATGACTTTGAAATTTGGTGATTCGCGAGTAAACAAAACCGGGAGAAAGAAATTCCGCCTTGACCGACTGAATGGGAATTACCTCCCTTTTTATAGTCATTTTCTTCGGCTCTTCCCAACCTTCCCTATGGATTGAAAGAGTCACCGATGAACCTGCCGGTCCGCGAAGTTTTTCAATAGCCTCATATGGGCCTATGTTTTTCGTCTTATTCCCCTCGATTTCCAGGATTACGTCATTTGCTTTGAGACCGGCCAGGTCAGCCGGGGTATCGGCTATGGGGCTGACAATTGTCAAAAGATCGTTTTTAATCGTTACCTCAATCCCAATACCGGAAAACGAACCACGGGTCTCGTCCTGAAGATCTTTGAAGCTTTCAGGGGGCAGATATGAGGAGTGGGGATCAAGAGAATAAAGAAGCCCGCGAATTGCCCCGTTCAGGGCCTCTTTGGTGTTGATTTCTTCCACATAATTCTCTTGGAGAATGCTCAAAATATTGGAAAAGAGTTCCAGTTGCTTATAGGTGGCCTCTTTGTCAGCCTGGGAAATTTCGGCTGAAATCGGAGGGCAAATAAAGAAAATGGCTAATAATAAGCAGGAGAAAGGGAACAGGTGTTGCTTTATTGAGGTAAGCATGAAATTCCTCGAATCTGTAATACGTGTTATTGAACGGAACTGCTCGTAGTCGGCAGTTCACCGGAATGTTCGTGTGAAGTTCGTAATCTGTTTGGATTTAGCCAGATGAGTGGGTCTTGGGATTGGTTTCCATGACGAATTTCGAAATAGATACCATCGTCAAAGAGAGTGGCGGTACCACCCATTATTCCTATGGCTTCCTCTCTTTTTACTTTCTGGCCTTTGGCAACTAGAATTTTTTCAATTCTCGATGTTACTGTATAATACTGAAAGCCGTGGTGTATTATAACCGTATTTCCGTAACCACGTAAATAACCTGAAAAAATAACTTCGCCATCGCCAACAGCGACTATATTGGTACCATCCGGAGCCTGTAGTTCAATGCCCAGAGACTTTCTGGATATTCCTAATTTATTGACCTTCTCCTGTTGAAAGAGAGTGACGAGCACCCCGTCTACCGGTGGTCGGAGATTGCCTTTGTCGGCAAGAAACCCCTGGTCTTCTACCTGGTTTTTGTTCTTTATGGCGACAATTGACTTGGTGAGATCGTCCGAGGCCTGCTGCATCTCTTCTACCGCCTGTTTATGCAACTTTGTCTGGGTGCGAACCTGGGTAAGAAGAATATGTTTTTCAGCTTTGGTGTTCTCGAGTATTTCCTTTTCTGCAACTGTCTGGTTGATAAACTCCTGAAAAATTGATTTTTCTAATTCGAGTGCCGACTTTGCTCGCTCCATTTCCTTAATGGTTTCTCTGTACACCTTGATGACATCCTGATCGTACTTGATAAGAACATCAAAAGCGTCGTGGAAGGTGAGCAGTTCGGATAGGGTTTGCGTCGAAAAAGTTACATTTAAGAGACCGATATCACCCATAGTATAATAGGCGGCTATTCTTTTTTTCAAATGATCTTCGACTATGTTTTTTTCCCCTTTAATTTTTGCCAGTGCAGTTTCTTCTTTATTAATCAGCGTTTGTTGTTTTTGCATTTTTGTTTCCAGCGTCGAGAGATTCCCTTGTTGCTGGACAATTTTTTTATCCAGAATTTCCAACTCAGAGAGAATATTCTGTTCCTTGGATTCGGTCTCGGAGATCTGGTCTTCTTTATGCAAAATTCCCTGTTGCAGACGACGGATTTTTATTCTGAAGCTGCTGACGTCCTTTCCTTCCGAGTCTGTGGCGGCAGTTTCAGCGGCGATAAGGGGGTGTGTCGGGAGACATTGCAAGGCAAATATGAATAGGACTATAAGGAGGTGCAGAACATGGGCGTGTTTTTGCCGGATGTGGGAGATTCGGCTAATGCCCATGGTGATGCAAAAAACGCTGAATCTCATAGTCCGAAGAAAAATAAGAAGAAGTTGGATCAAATACGTAAAAACTTCTGCATGGTCGAATAACTGCCTAGGGTGCAGAGGAGTATGGAAACGCAGATAATAGTAATACTGACCACAGGTGAAAAGAAGGAAAACTCAAAAAGATTCAAGAAACCGGGTCCGGAAAACCTCAATTTGATCCACTCATACAGGGCATACAGGGAAACGATTCCAAGCGAAGAGCCGATAATTCCCTGAAGAAGGCCTTCAAGTAAGAAAGGAGTCCTGATGTAATTGTTGGTTGCCCCAACAAGTTTGAGGAGTTCGAGTTCTGCCTGTCGGCCGAGGATAGTGAGACGAATGGTGTAGGCGACCATGAAAATGGTCGTCAAAATAAGGAGCGTACCGCTGAGCAGGACGATAATTGAAAGGAGTTTTGTAAAATAATAAAATCTTTCAACCCAGTCTTGTCCGTATTGCACCTTGAGAGTTCCCGGGAGGCGAGACAGATATGCTGAAAAGAGTTTCACCTGATTAAGGCTCCGCAGGTTTTTCAAGGGGACGACTTCAATCGAAGGGGGGAGAAAGTCCTTCGGCATGTCATTTAAAACATCCTGATTCTGGCCGAGCTGGCGAGCAAAGCGCTGATATGCTTCTGCGCGTGAAATGAAACGGATTTTTTCGACCTCGTCGAAGGTGGTAATTTTCTTAGTCAGCTGCAGCTGCAGTTCAGGGCCGGGTTCGTCTTCAAGATAAACAATGAGACTGAGATCATCTCCGAGTTTTTCTCCGAAAGTCAACATGTTGGCATAAATGAGATAAAAAAAAGCAAAGATCAACACCGAGAGACTGACGGTAAGGAGAGTCATCAACTGGGAGGCCCAGGTTTGGCGAATATTGCGGCCAACCTGCCTAAAGACGGTTAACCAGAAACTCATAAAATACCTCCGGTCATCATATGGAAACGACCTTTGCGAAGTTCCATAACCCTGTGAGAGGTGTGGCGATAAATTGAGTCGTCGTGGGTGGCGATAACTACAGTCGCTCCGGCCTTGTTGCACTTGTTTAACAGGTTCATCACCATTTCCGTGGTTACTGCATCAAGATTACCGGTCGGTTCGTCGACTAAAATCATGGTTGGTGAGTTGGCTATAGCCCGAGCCAGGGTTACCCGTTGTTGTTCCCCACGCGAAAGTTCGCCGGTAATGGTGTCGTGTTTGTCGGCAAGACCGAGCTGCTCAAGCAGGTCGCGGACCCTTTTTTTTATTATTTGCGGTTTCTTGTACGATACCTCCATGGAAATGGCGACATTTTCAGCCGTGGTTCGATCATTGAGCAACTTGAAGTCTTGATATGCGACACCTATTTTTTGTCGGAGTCTGGCGAGATGGTGGCCTTTTAGCTGGCTGATCGGTTTCCCGGAAATTTCGATGAGGCCGCTGCTGGGTATTTCCATACTGCAAAGGAGTTTCAGCAAGGTCGTTTTTCCGGCCCCGCTCATGCCGATGACGAAGAACATCTCGCCACTGGCGATCGACAAGGAAAGATCCTTCAAGGCAACAACGTCAGGAGGGTATTCTTTGGATACTTTGATCAGTTCGATCATTGTCTCCAAGCCGTTGTTTGATTTTGTTTTCATTTATGACCGTAGCAAACAAATAATAAAAATCCTGCGGTAGCCGCCGCACCGAGAAATAAAATAACCAATAGATTGAGTTAGTGGCGCGATTGTCGGCTTGATATTACGAAAGTTTCGCATCATTAAGTAAAATCTGCAAAAACATAAAGTATTTCCCGAAGAAACGCAATCTATCAGATGGTTGATAAGCGAAAATATACAAACAGAAGAATGTTTTGTACGGTTTTTACAGAGCAAGAGGGAGATTTCGGAGTTTTCGTAGCGCTTGCGAACTGCTAGCCAATTTACTCTTGCAACTTGGCTAGCAGTTGTTATTCTTATGGGTTTCGCAGTTACGACCGGTGACAATAGCTAGATAAATGTGTCGGACTTTGTGTGCCGAGAGGCCCTGGCCCCGATTGGAGAATTATTTGGAGGACAATAACATGGATTATAGGGATACCCTTAATCTACCGCAAACCGGGTTCAATATGAAGGCGAACCTCGCCCAGAAGGAACCCCAGACCCTGAAGCGATGGGAAAAGGAAAAACTCTACCAGCGCGTCCAGGAAAATGCCAAGGGCAAACCCCTCTTTATTCTTCATGACGGCCCTCCTTACGCCAACGGCAATATTCATCTCGGCACTGCTTTTAATAAGATTCTTAAAGATATTATCCTGCGATCGAAAAGACTTGCCGGCTTCAATGCCCCGTACGTTCCAGGGTGGGATTGCCACGGCTTGCCCATAGAACATAATGTCGATAAAGAACTCGGCGAAAAAAAGAACACTATTCCGAAACTGGCCAAGCGGAGTGCCTGTCGTAAATACGCCAATAAGTGGATAAAAACTCAAAAAGAGCAGTTTAAGCGACTTGGGGTCCTTGGAGACTGGGACACGCCGTATTTGACTATCGATTATTCCTACGAAGCGACGATTGCCAGGGAGTTTAATAAATTTCTCCTGTCCGGTGCGGTTATCCGCAACCGTAAACCGGTGTATTGGTGCTCTACCTGTACCACCGCTCTGGCAGAGGCTGAGGTCGAGTACGCTGATCATACCTCGCCTTCTATCTATGTGAAGTTTGCCGCGGCTGAGGATTTCTCGGATATCCACCCATCTCTTACCGGCAAGGTGGCCTTTGTCATCTGGACGACGACTCCCTGGACCTTGCCGGCGAATCTGGCTATCGCCTTGAACCCGGATTTTATCTATGCTGCCGTGGCAGTTGGCGACGAGATCTGGATTATCGCGAAAGATCTCGTGGAAAGCGTTATGGCTGCAACAGAGGTGAAAGACTATTCTATTCTCGGGACCTTTGCCGCCAGGCCATTTGAAAACCGCAAATGCCGACATCCTTTCATGGACAGGGATTCCCTGTTGGTCCTCGCCGATTATGTCACCGCCGATGCCGGCACCGGTTGTGTACATACCGCCCCTGGCCATGGCGCGGATGACTACCTGACCGGTCTGAGATACGGTTTGGATATCCTTTCACCCGTTGACGACCAAGGGGTGTACACCAAAGATGCCGGTCCCTATGCCGGTCAACGGATTCCCCAGGTAAACAAGGTAATAACCGCCGATATGGCTGCTTCCGGAGTCTTGCTTGCGGATAGCTCCATCCGCCACAGTTACCCGCATTGCTGGAGGTGTAAAGAACCGGTTATGTACCGAGCCACTCCGCAATGGTTTATCTCCATGGAAAATAATGGCCTGCGAACAAAGGCTTTGGCCGCCATTGAGACGGTGCAATGGACTCCGGCATGGGGCATGCAACGCATCTATTCGATGATTGAGGGACGACCCGACTGGTGTCTGTCGCGTCAGCGGAGCTGGGGGGTGCCTCTCACCGTTGTCAGCTGTCGATCTTGTGGAGAGATAGTCACATCCAAGACACTTGTTGAGAAGATAGATGAACTCTTTAAGAAAGAAGGAGCCGACGCCTGGTTCAGCCACCCTGTGGAGGATTTTATAGGTGCGGGCACAACCTGTTTGAAATGCGGAGCTAAGGATTTTATCAAAGAGGAAGACATTCTCGACGTATGGTTTGATTCCGGGGTAAGCCATGCCGCAGTGCTTGAAGAACGTGCAGAACTCCGTTCGCCGGCCGATCTTTACCTGGAAGGCAGTGACCAACACCGGGGCTGGTTCCACAGCTCGCTCCTGACCTCGACCGGCACCAGGGAGAGGGCGCCCTTCAAAGGGGTCCTGACCCATGGCTATGTGGTTGACGGCCAGGGTCGCAAGATGTCCAAATCGGTGGGGAATGTCGTCGCTCCGGGAGAGGTCATCGAAAAATACGGTGCCGAAATTCTCCGACTGTGGGTGGCGAGTGAGGATTACCGCGATGACGTCAAGGTCTCCGACGAAATTCTCAAACAGGTTTCCGATGCCTATCGGAAAATTCGTAATACCATTCGCTACCTGCTCAGTAACTTGAATGACTTTCAGCCGGAAAAACACCTGGTTGCCGACAGTGACCTTCTGGAGATCGATCGCTGGGCTCTGGCCAAATTCGAAGAGCTGAAGGGCAAATTGCGGCAACACTATGAAAGGTATGAGTTTCACGCCATTTATCATGGTTTGAATTATTTTTGCGGCACCACCATGAGTGCCTTTTATCTCGATATTCTGAAAGATCGACTTTATACCTCTGCCGCCGATTCGCATGCAAGACGTTCGGCGCAGACGGCCTTGTATGCAATTCTCGACGGCCTGCTGCGTCTGATGAGCCCCATCCTTTGCTTCACCGCCGCAGAGGCGTGGAATGCCTTGAACGGTCTTGGTGAAAATGGCCCCATTGAGCAGGAGATCCATTTCGTCGAGTTTGCACCGCCGAAAGACATTACCTGTGATGCGCAGATGATGGAAAAATGGACAAAACTCCTCAGGGTCCGTTCAGAAATAACCAAGGCTCTGGAAATGGCACGGCGTGAAAAAGTCATAGGCCATCCCCTGGAAGCGGAAGTACTGATGACCGTCGGTGGCGAGCTGGAGAGTTTTATGGCCGGTGAATGGAACACCATCAAAGAGATATCGATCATTTCCGAATTGACCGTTTTACAGCAAGATACCCCGGTTGCCGGCGTACGCTTTACCAGTGAAGAGATACCGGGCATGATTATTCAGGTGCAACCTGCTCGGGGCGAGAAGTGTGAGCGGTGCTGGACACGGTCCACATCGGTCGGAACAATTGCAGCCCATCCGGCAATTTGTGATCGGTGCGCCGGTGTGCTTGCGGCACTGAAGTTATAAACAGGGAAGAAGAACGTGGTATTTTTCGTCGTCATACTCTGTACAATTGTCTTCGATCAACTGGTCAAAGCCTGGATCGTAGGTTCCTTACGCTTATATGAATCGGTGGAGATTGTTCCGAATTTTTTTAATTTAGTGCATGTCACCAATAATGGCGCGGCCTTCAGTTTACTGGCAAACGTCGATTCACCGTGGCGGCATTATTTTTTCCTCGGCATCGGGGGGCTGGCCATGGTCGGTCTTACCATAGCTTACCTGAAGTTACGCAAGGTCAACAGGTACTACTCTTTGGCCTTGGCTCTCATTGCCGGAGGTGCTGCCGGTAATCTCATTGATCGGCTGCGTTTCGGGGCGGTTATCGACTTTCTCGACCTGTATGTCGGTCGTTACCACTGGCCGGCATTCAATGTTGCCGATTCGGCGATCTGTATCGGCGCGGTTTTGTTTCTTATTTTAAACATCTTTGAAGTCAGACATCAGGAAGTGAGGGAACAATAATGAAGATAGCGGTTCTGTTTCCCGGCCAAGGGTCACAATTCTTGGGCATGGGACAGGAATTTATCAACGAAAACACGACAAGCGCCGCTCTTATGGCAATGGCCGAAGCGGCTTGCGAGATATGTTTGGGTGCTCTCTGTGCCGATGGGCCAATGGAGGAATTGATTCGGGCAACCAATCTGCAACCGGCGATAACCATAACAAATCTCATTTGCTGGCGGAGGTTTCAGGAAGAACTGAGGGATAAAGTTGCGGTAAGCTATTTGGCAGGGCACAGCCTTGGCGAGTATTCGGCACTTTGTGCCGCCGGAGTACTGAGTATCGAAGATACCGTTCGCCTGGTCAGTAAACGCGGCGCCCTTATGGAACGAGAAGGAACGAGAAATCCCGGCGGCATGCGAGCAGTTCTTGGTCTCGATATCAAGACCCTTGATGCGATCATAGACGGTTACCGGGGCGAGGGAGTAGTTACCACCGCTAACCACAATACTCCGGAGCAGATTGTTATTTCCGGCTCGTTTGCCGGCCTTGAAGGAGTAAGCCGGTTGGCGGAAGAAAAAGGGGCAAAGGTTATCCCCTTAAATGTCAGTGTTGCCAATCACAGTCCGCTGGTGGCTGCGGCTATTCCCGATTTTACCGATTTCATGGCCAATATCGAATTCAAGGTTCCTTCCATTCCGGTGTATTTTAACGTTTCTGCAAGCCCGGAAAGCGACCCTCTGAAAATCAAGGAGATGATGGCCAGGCAAATCGGTTCACGGGTTCGCTGGTGTGAAATCATCGAGGCCATGCTTGCCGATGGGGTGGATACCTTCATTGAAGTTGGTCCCAAAACAGTCTTGAAAGGGATGATGAAGAAAATCATCCCGAGGGGAACAAAGGTCACCGCCTTGCAACTTGACTCGCCGGCTACCTTGCTTAGTTGTCTCGAACATATCAACAAGGAACTGTAAAGGGGCAAATCGTTGGCAATAGACTAATGCGAATGTGGTACTGAAATACAATTTAGTGGGTAGAATCGGGGTGATTAAAAAAGTATTACAGCAGATCTTATCCGGCAAGAATTTGCAATTTGCTGAAGCTATGGCACTGGTGCAGCAAGCCGAGCCAACGGAGTTGTTTCAGGCCGCCGATGAATTGCGTCGAAAACTGCACAGCAACCGGCTCGACCTGTGCTCCATCGTCAACGCAAAATCGGGAACATGCAGTGAAGATTGCAAGTTTTGCGCGCAATCCTCCCACTACGATGTCGAAGTGGCAAGCTATGAGGTGGTTGACAGAGAAAAGGCCGTTTTCCTTGCCAAGGAAAATGAACAGCATGGCGTTCAGCGTTTTTCCCTGGTGACTGCCGGGCGAACGGTGGCCGAGAAAAATCTCGAAGAATTTAGATACATTTACCAACAGCTGCGGCAAGAAACCAAGCTGTCGTTCTGCGCCTCCATGGGTTTTCTTACCAAGGAAAAGGCCCGGCAATTGAAAGACATGGGCGTAACCAGATACCATTGTAATCTTGAGACGGCGCGGAGCTACTTCCCCGAGGTATGCACTACCCACACCTGGGATGAAAAGGTTGCAACCATCAAAATCGCCCAAGATGCCGGCCTGGAAGTCTGTTCCGGCGGTATCATCGGCATGGGCGAAAGCCTTGCCCAGCGGCTAAAAATGGCCTTTGAATTACGGGAATTGGGTATTCTTTCCATCCCCTTGAATATCCTCACTCCCATCAAGGATACCCCGTTTGCCGACCTCACGCCGCTCAGTGTCGGCGAAGTGCTGACCTGTGTGGCAATGTTCAGGTTGATCAACCCCTTGGCGATAATTCGTCTTGCCGGCGGCAGAAATCTTTTGGGTGATGAGCAACACCGCTGTTTTACCTCCGGGGCCAACGGCTCGATTGTCGGCAACTATCTGACCACCATCGGCAACAGCCTCACTGAGGATATCGCCATGTTCCGGTCCCTTGGTTTTGATCTGGCTGAAGACGAAAAGGGTAAAGAGTAGGAGCTGCGTGGATCAAAAAAAAATTGCCGAGTTGCTGCAGTTCGACCGGGACCACATCTGGCATCCCTATACCTCCATCGACCATCCACTGCCTGTTTTTTTCGTCGAGTCTGCCGAAGGGGTACGAATTCGCCTCAGTGACGGGCGTCAGCTCATTGACGGCATGGCATCCTGGTGGTCGGTGATCCATGGTTACAACAATCCGCATCTCACCCTCACCTTGCAGGAGCAGGCGGGACGCCTTTCCCATGTCATGTTCGGCGGGCTCACGCATGGTCCGGCCATCGAACTGGCGCAGTTGCTGATCGGTCTCGTACCGGCCGGACTAAACCGGGTGTTCTTTTGTGATTCCGGCTCGGTGGCGGTGGAGGTGGCAATGAAAATGGCGATTCAGCATGCCTTTGCCAGGGGGCTTTCCGGCAAGAATCGCTTTCTTACCATCCGTTCCGGTTACCATGGCGACACCTTTCACGCCATGGCGGTATGCGACCCGGAAGGGGGTATGCACCGGATCTATCAGGGTATCCTGCCGCGATATTTTTTCGCTGAGATGCCGCGGTGTCGTTTCACGGATGAGTGGGATGAGGCGGATATTCATTCCTTTGAGAGTCTCTTGGCAACCCATCACCGGTCGATTTGTGCGGTCATTCTCGAACCCATTGTTCAGGGCGCAGGCGGCATGCGGTTTTATCATCCAGAGTATCTGAAAAAGGTACGCAGGCTTTGCGACGAATACCAAGTTTTGCTGATTGCCGATGAAATTGCCACCGGCTTTGGCCGAAGCGGGAGGATGTTCGGCTGTGACCATGCCGGAATTTCCCCCGATATCCTGTGCCTGGGCAAGGCCTTGACCGGCGGCTACATGACGCTTGCTGCGGTACTAGCAACGGAAGAGATTGGCCATGTGATTTCCCAGGGTGAGCCCGGGGTCTTTATGCATGGCCCGACATTTATGGCTAATCCGCTTGCCTGCAGCGTCGCTATCCGCTCCATCCAATTGCTTCTCGACGGGGACTGGAAAAACAACATCACCCGCATTGAAGAGGGTCTCCGCCAAGGTCTTGAACCCTGCCGAAATCTTCCGGGAGTAAGTGATGTCAGGGTTCTCGGGGCAATCGGCGTGGTGGAGCTTGACCGACCGGTTGTCATGGCGAGGATTCAGAACCTCTTTGTCGAAAACGGGGTATGGATACGACCTTTCGGGCGCTTAGTCTATGTCATGCCGCCCTATATTATCAATGATGCGGATCTCCGCACCCTAACAGCTGCACTTTGCCGGGTAGTAGCATTGGAAGTGTCGGTATGAATGATTATTATGCGGATTCTCTTGAACAACTCGCGGCCGGCGGGCGCCTTCGCACTCTGAAACCGCTGGTTGGCCGGAATGGTTGTCGGATTGTCTACAAGGGCCGTGAAATGCTCAATCTCACTTCCAACGATTATCTCGGATTGGCCGGTGACAGGCAATTACACCAAAAATTTTATGCCGCTATGCATGCGGATAATATCCTCGATAACTTCGGTCTGGGCTCGGCATCTTCTAGGTTGCTCACCGGCGACAGCGCAACTGCCCACATCCTAGAAGAAACCTTGCGAACCACCTATGGTAAGGAAGCCTGTCTTTTGTTTAATTCCGGCTACCATGCCAATATCGGCATCCTGCCGGCCCTGCTCGGTAAAAACGATCTCATCCTGTCCGACAAACTGAACCACGCCTCGATTATGGACGGCATGCGTCTTTGTCAGGCACAGCATAAGCGCTATCGCCATTGTGACTATGACCACCTGGCAGGTCTCCTGGATAAGTACCGCAAGGCATTTCACCGGGTGGTGATCGTCAGCGAATCGGTTTTCAGTATGGACGGCGATGTCGCCGATCTTGCCCAGTTGGTTGCCTTGAAGGAACGCTTCGACTGTTTGCTGTACCTTGACGAAGCCCATGCCATCGGTCTGTATGGCAACTTGGGTCTCGGGATGGCCGAGGAACAGGGCCAGCTGGCGGATATTGATTTTCTGGTCGGGACCTTCGGTAAGGCTTTGGCTTCGGTTGGCGCCTTTGTTCTCTGTACGGCGACACTTCGGGAGTACCTCATCAACCATAGCCGTTCCCTCATTTTTACCACGGCGCTGCCGCCCGTGGTGTTGTTCTGGAACCATTTCATTTTTCAAGAGATGCTCACCTGCGGTGCACGGAGAACCGTCCTCAAGGCCCTTGCATCGATCTTGCGGCAAAACCTCAGAGACAACCATCTGGTTACCGCAGGATCGACGAATATCGTGCCGGTAATGTTAGGCGATGATGCGTTGGCGGTGGTTCTCGCCGAGGCAATGCAGGAGATGGGCTATTTGATTTTTCCGGTTAGGCCGCCGACGGTGCCGGAAGGGACATCGCGTTTCCGCTTGTCGCTGACTGCGGATATGAAAGAGGCCGACATAGCATTGATCGCTTCCGATCTGGCGGGCCTTATGCAAAGGTCTCACAACAAGTTTTCAGCAAAATCATGAAAGGATCGTGGTTGCACAAGGCGGGAAGGGAGAAGCTCATAATTTTTTGCAATGGCTGGGGAATGGATGGCACCCCCTTTCAACCGCTGACAAGCAGTGAGTATGATGTGTATATGTTCTACGATTATCGTGACCTTATCCCTCCGCAGCCTATTGAAGACATTATACATGGCTATCGGCAAGTGGCGCTGATAAGCTGGTCGATGGGAGTCTGGGTTGGTCAAAAGCTTTTTTCCGAATCGGCCGGACTTTTGCATCGTGCCATCGCTATAAATGGTACACTTTGTCCGGTCGATGACAAGTTGGGTATTCCGGAGAAGATATTTGCCGAGACGCTTTCCGGCTTTAATGAGACCACCAGGATGAAATTCTATCGACGGATGTGTCGGGAGAATACCAATCTGAAGATGTTTTTAATGCGACAACCCCAGCGCTCGCCGGTCGAACAGTGTGATGAATTGGCCGCCCTGCAAAAGGCCGTTGAATGCATTTCGGTCAAGCGATCAATATACGATAAGATTATCATTGCCGAGTACGATTGGATTGTGCCTTCGGAAAACCAGCGACGGTTCTGGTCCGGGAAGCAGATAACGGAAATTGCCGGATTCCATTTTCTCTTTTATCTTTGGCAAAGCTGGGATCATTTGCTGCTTTCTGCCGATTCTGCAACCCAATTTTAAAACCAAGGACACTGGTGCTGTATTTTGGAAAAAGGCCATTCGGATAATCTTGATAAAGAACACGTTGCCAGCTGTTTTCAGGCCAGTGCGGCGACCTATGAAGAGAGTGCCATTGTCCAGAAAGAGATCAGTCGGCAACTCATCGCGATTCTTCAACGCTTTACCCATGTCGACTCTTCACGAGTGCTGGAAATAGGCTGCTGCACCGGCAATCTCACCGAAATTCTGAGTGAATCGGTGCCGATCGACACTCTCTTTATTAATGACCTCGTTGCCGATTTTTGCACGCTTACCGAGAAGCGCATAGCAAAGCAGGTCGGACGGGTGCAGATCCTTACCGGCGATATCGAAAGGGCTCTCTTACCGAAAAATCTCGATCTGGTGATCTCCTCATCGACCTTTCAGTGGATGGCCGATTTGCCAGTTCTTCTCGGAAATATAGCGACGGCATTAAAGGATGGGAGCCATCTGGCCTTTTCCATTTTCAGCCCGGGAACCATGAAGGAGATAAGTGCCCTTACCGGTCGAGGCCTTAGGTATCATACGAACGAAGAGCTTGCCACCATGCTCACCGACCACTTTCAGGTGATAAGCATGCATTCGGAAAGCAGGTGCCTCTTTTTCCCTTCAGTTAGGGCGGTATTGCGTCACATCCGGCAAACCGGGGTAGGAGGGGTGGATCGCGAGAGATGGAATCTCGGACAACTGAAAGAATTTGAACGGCGCTACGTTGAGCAGTTTTCATCCGACGATGGTCTTCCTCTCACATATATTTCCACCTTCGTTATTGCCGAGAAAAAGAGGAAGAGGTGCGTATGACTCTTGCCAAAGTATACTGTGTCTGCGGAATCGATACCGATATCGGTAAAACCATTGCCACCGGACTTCTGGCGCGTTCATTTGCAGACCACGGTATAAAAACCATCACCCAGAAAATCGTGCAAACCGGTTGTGTCGGCATAAGTGAAGACATTATTCGTCACCGGCAACTCATGGACATCGAACTTTTACCCGTGGATCATCGCGGTCTTACCTGTCCGTATGTTTTTCCCGTGCCCTGTTCCCCACATCTTGCGGCAAAGCTGGAAGGGCGAACTATAGACTGTACTGTGCTCCGGCAAAGCACAGCCAAACTTATGACGCTTTACGATGTCGTCTTCCTGGAGGGGGCTGGGGGCCTTGCTGTGCCTCTTGTCGAAGATTTTACATTGCTCGATTATCTGGAAGCAGAAAAATATCCCTTGATTCTGGTGACCAGTTCACGGCTTGGGTCGATAAATCATACCTTGAGTGCTCTGGAACTTGCTAGCCACCGAAAGATCGAAGTCATAGCGATTATCTATAATCGATTGGCAGAAACCGATCCAAGAATAATCGAAGATTCACGAGAGGTGTTTGGCAGATATCTGAAGAAATATGGTTTTCTTGGGCCAATTATCGACTTGTTGCCTATTAAATTTTATGAACAGACCGGAGAACACCCAGATTTTTTTCAATATTTTTCAAATAGAAATGCAGGCATGAGGGTGTAACTCCATGCAATGGATGGGTCAAAATGAAGGATGCCAAAGGTTACTGCCTAAGCTGTAAGTTTTATCGCCTCGACGACATAGACTCAGGGGTTTGTCGCGTAGATAAGGGAGGGTCGACAAACTATCCGCAAAAACGAACTGACGACCAATGTTCTCGATGGCGGGATAGCGGGCAGCAGTATTTTATAAGGGTGGGTTGGATAAAGGCGAAGAAAGCTGATAGTGAGACATAAGCACTAGTGATAGGTATAAACGCAACAAGGGGCGCCACTTCGTATCAGGAAGTAGCGCCCCTTGTGTGTTTGTTTAGATTTTGCTGCTTATGCTTTTTTCTTTCTGCGTAGCCCGGCAAGGCCGACAAGACCTGTTCCGAAAAGGAGCAGGGTGGCCGGCTCTGGGACAGGAGATCCAGGTACTTCCACGATAAGGTCTTGAGCAGTTGAATTTTGAGCAATCCTGAAGGTATCGTTAAGATGGTTTTTTAATGTGTCAGTGAGAGTCAGGCCACTCAAAGCGTTTTTATATGTGGAGTAATACGAGCCAATAGTCCCACTATTTGTTACCGGGCCTGTACCTTGTGTTAATTCCCAGATGAGCCCTTGAACTGCAGTAGCCTTGTATTGGTTGTCAGACGACATCCCGGTTCCTTGGCCAGGGGCATATGTGTCCATCAGCCATGCTGCTTTGAAATAGTTATCCCGTTTTGTAGTATCAGTAAAATCAAAAATATTCACCAAATTAAAGGAATAGGTACCGTTACCGATCTCCTGGGTAAGTTCAACGCAATAGCCGTATGTATTATAGCTAGTTAACTTTAAACCCGTAGACGTTAAATTAATGTCAAACTCAGTTGCAGGTTCCTTAACTGCTCCATAGTAAACGTTTTTGGTGAAATCATAACTCACCTCCAAGGTAGCAGGTATACTGCTCGCCTGGCCTTTAACAGCAAATGCCATAAAAACTGAAAAGAGAAATAGCGTTAACACTCTCTTAGTTTTGCAATTCATAATACTCGACCTTTCAAGGAGATTTTTTATAGTTATTTAAAATTGTAATGACAATTGGTAGGGTGAGACTTGACCAATTCAGAAAACAAATTATGCGTTTCATCTCTTAACTGCAATTTCTGGGCCAAATAGAACTTGCATCTGACACATGCAGTGATACTACGTTTTAACTCTTAAATTTAATATTGAAAAAACCTAATTATGCAGAGTTGCAATGGGAGCCTTGGTTCAAGGGCGAATGGTTAGATGGAACCTCCACGTTTTTACGATTAGAGAGAATAGTAATTTATTCTCTTGTTTTCCGAATATCCGGACAATGTGCTTGTTTTAATACTATTTTTCGGAAATCAGTTTTGAGTTTAGCATGTATCTTTTTAACTATTTTATATAGCTCGAACATCCGTTGTAAAGAGTTTTTCGAAATATTTTTTAAAGAGGACTTCTTCTTGGTCATTTGGGACAGATATGGTATGAGGGAATTTTTTTAATGTATACTGAGAGCCCTCATTACAACATTGTCGGATCCCTCAAAAAAATAATCAAGCTCGAACGTAACACAAATCGCAAAATAAACTTGTGGACCAAATCAAGAAAATATATCGATTTGAGAATAAAACATCAGGGTTGGCGGGACCTATAGTTGGTCATGAGCCGCTAATTGAGATCATTATTCCCAATTGGAATGGCAAGCCTATGCTGGAAAATTGTTTGTTGTCACTCCGGCAGCAGACCTCTTCCGATTTTCGGGTCATTGTGGTCGATAATGGTTCCAGCGATGGTTCGATCGAGCTGCTTGAAACTTCTTTTCCGGAAGTCAAGCTGATCCGGCTGCATCATAACACCGGATTTAGTGTTGCGGTAAACACGGGTATTGAAGCCAGTGTCGCACCTTGGCTGCTGCTCCTTAATAATGACATGGAAGTGGCGAAGGATTGCTTGGAAAAACTCCGGTTGGCAATCGAGCAATATCCGCATTTTCATGTGTTTGCCCTGAAAATGATGAATTTTCATCAGCGTCAGTTTATCGACGGGGCCGGGGACGCGGTGCTCAGGGGAGGAGTCGGGTATCGTATCGGGACAATGGAGCGGGATAGCGAGGAATACCGGCAGGATCGGGAATCTTTTGGGGCATGTGCCGGGGCGGCGATTTACAGCAGATGTTATTTTGAAAAGGTAGGTCTTTTCGATGCTGATTTCTTCGCCTACCTTGAGGATGTTGATCTGAATATGCGGGCCAGACGGCATGGGTTACGATGCATGTTTATCGCCGCAGCGGTCATCTATCATATCGGCAGTGCCAGTTCCGGCTCGAAGATAAACCGGCTGACCGTCCGTCTGTCGACGCGTAACAACATTCTCGTACTGGCAAAGAATTATCCTCTCAGATTATTTTTACGATTTTTGCCGGCTATTTGCATTTATCAGGTGGCTTGGCTGTTTTTTTGTGTAAAAAAAGGCATGTTTTTGCCATACTTGACCGGGGTATATGAGGGACTGCGAATGTTTCCTCACTTTCACAAGAAGGGTCTGGCCTTGCAAAAAAGTGGTGATTTGGTGCCTCCGGATATCTTCGCCTCTATGATTACAACTGCGGAAAGGGAGGCCGTCGGCTCCATTATGGCTAGAAGGGTCGCTGCCGGGAAAAACAACTTTTTGTTATCCTGTTATTGTAAAATTTTCTTTTCATAATCACCAGCGCATAGAGAATGGCTATACCGGTATATATAGTTATAGTAACCCATAATTCCGCCGAAGAACTGGATATCTGCCTCGCCCACCTGGAAAAACAGACCGTGCCGATCAAGGGTGTGGCAATCGTTGACAGTGGTTCGGCTGATCCGCAATTTCTCGACGATCTCCAGCAATTGGCGGGAATGAAAATCATAACGACGGAAAATATCGGTTATTCTCGCGCCAACAATATCGGTTTTCAACAGATAGTCGCTGATCGGGAAGGGATGGTCGTCTTTATGAATCCTGACACTTTTCTTTCCCCGGATTATCTCGCTCAGGCTGTCAATATTTTGAACGAAAATCCTGGCGCTGCGGTGGTTTCCGGGAAACTTCTCGGATACGACCTTAGCGCCATGAAACCGTCGGGAAAGATCGATTCGACCGGAATTTTCAGACACTGGTACGGGCGTTGGTATGATCGGGGACAAGGCGAGAAAGACCGGGGGCAGTATGATCTTATAGCTACCCCGCCGGCTCTCTGCGGGGCTCTTATGTGTTGTCGCCTCAGAGCCCTGTATCCGTTTAAAGGAGATGTTTTCGATTCGGACTTTTTTCTTTATAAAGAGGATATTGAGCTCTGTCTTCGCTTAAGGGCAGCAGGCTGGACGCTGGTCTACGATCCTCGGCTGATTGCTCACCATTGCCGCGGCTGGGCCAGAAAACGGCAGAAAATGAGTTATGACCTTCGCCTGATGGCGGCGAAAAATGAAGTTCTGCTGTATCGTAAACATCCGGGGCCGGCAATGGCGTGGGCCTTGTTGAAACTGTTTTTAGTGCAGATCTTTCATCTTTAGAGTCGTACAGGATTGCGCCGCAACCGGATCGTTTGCTGTATGAGCAATAAAAGGACCGACCATACCATCTCCGTTATTGTTCCCACCCTTAACGGGGCAGACACGCTTGGTGAATTTTTTGCCGCTCTGAAGAGACAACACCTGCAGCCCGATGAAATTCTCGTGGGAGATTCCTCGTCAGAGGATCAGACCGTAGCCATTTGCCAGGCGGCCGGCGCCAAGATCAGCATCCTCAAAAGAGAGGCATTTGATCATGGTGGAACCAGAACCGAGCTTGCGAAACAGGCTCGTGGCGCCATCCTTGTTTTTTTTACCCAGGACGCCATTCTTGCCACACGAGACGCTCTTGAGTGTCTCGTTGCGCCGCTTCTTCTCCATGACCAGGTGGCATGCGCTTACGGTCGGCAGTTACCCGGGAAGAATGCCAGCCCTGTTGCCGCACACCTGCGACTGTTTAATTATCCACCCGAATCCTCGGTGCGCACCTACGCCGATCGCTGCCAATACGGTTTAAAGACAATCTTTATCTCCAATTCCTTTGCGGCGTATAAAAAGGATCGCCTAAGTGAATGCGACTATTTCAAGAACGGTTTGATTTTTGGAGAAGATACTTGTACCTTGGGGAGGCTCCTTACCGCCGGACATGAGGTAGCTTACGTTGCCGAGGCGGCGGTATACCATAGTCATAACTATTCCCTAGGGCAAGAATTGCGGCGATCTTTTGATATTGGTGTGCTGCACAGCTCTGAAAAATGGTTGCTTGATACCTACGGCGGGGCGGAGGGTGTCGGTGTAACATATATTCGATCATTATTTTCCACCTTGTTGAAGGAAAAAAGATACCTTCTGATACCCGATTGCCTTCTGCGAAGCGGACTGAAGATGATCGGTTATATGCTTGGAAGATACTACAAACAACTCCCTGCTTCTTGGCGGCCTCTACTCAGTATGCACAGGCTGTGGTGGCGGAGACACCAATTGAAATAGACACACTGTGGAGTATTGCGCATGATGCGCTGCCGCAGCCGTCGATTACTTTAAGTGAAATATGCTGTCAATTAATCTCCGGGAACAGAGTTCTCGCATTGCCAGATTCCTCCATCTCTTTGATTGTCTGCTGGCGGTGGGCTATCTCTCGCTGCTCGTTTTCTGGTACAGAGTCCCCTGGAGTCCCTATTACACGCGTCTGGTGCTTATTACTTTTGTCCTGTGTTTTATCACCTTTCAATCCTTCCAGCTTTATCGGTCCTGGCGCGGCTGGAAATATTTTCTCGAGTTTTTGGTTATCCTTAAGGCCTGGGGTACGGTTGTCGGATTTTTGTTGTTTTATTTTTTTATCTTAAAAATTTCCGTAGCCTATTCCCGGGTGGCAATTCTCATCTGGTCGATCACCACACCCCTACTCATTTTTATTGTTCATGTTGTAGTCAGAAAGACGCTTCGCATGATTCGTCAAAATGGCAAGAATGTCAGGCGGGCGGTTATCGTAGGAGCCGGTGATCTTGGCGTCAATCTGCTGAAGCAGGTTGAAACCATGCCTTGGGCCGGGATTCATGTGATTGGCTTTTTCGACGATAAAATCGATGAGGAAGTAGTGACTGAAGTCCAAGGTAAGCCGATTCTTGGCAATACTGCGGCAATTAATGAGTATCTTGAGCTGCACGATATCGATTATGTCTATATCGCCCTGCCGATGCGTGCAGAAAAGAAAATTTTCCGAATTCTCCGGGAATGTCGCTCTCTCGGGGCTCGCATTTACTTGGTGCCGGATTTGTATGTTTATGGTCTGCACCATGCGGAAATTCAGTCACTTGGGGATTTTCTCATTCTCAATTTCAATCCTAATACCGAGTGGAAACGAAGCTTCGATGTGGCTTTTTCCTTGGCGGTGCTCCTTTGTTCTCTGCCCCTTACCCTAATGATAGCTCTGCTGGTTAAACTGAGTGACGGCGGACCGGTCTTTTATCGGCACAAGCGGATAACTGCCGCCGGTAAGACCTTCAATTGTTTGAAATTTCGAACCATGCGGGTGGGTGCGGACCGGGAATTGCAGAGGCTTCTCGCGGAGAACGAGGAACTGTGCAGGGAATGGGCGCAAAGTTATAAATTGAAAAACGATCCTCGGATAACACCCATCGGGCGGTTCCTAAGAAGAACGAGCCTTGATGAGTTTCCTCAGTTTATCAACGTCATCCGTGGCGATATGAGTGTCGTTGGCGCCCGTCCGATTGTCGGCAACGAATTGAATGAATTTTACAAGGAAAGCGCCGGCAGGTACTGTTCTATGAAACCTGGAGTAACCGGTCCATGGCAGGTTGGGCGGCGTTCCAATGTCGATGAATATGAAGAGAGAGTGAAAATGGATGATTGGTATATTCTCAATTATTCTCTCTGGACCGATATTAAAATTATCATCAAAACCGTATACTGCATGCTTAAGGGAAATGGGGCGTATTAGAGAGGACATATGGTGCAGAATATTTTTGCCGGTAAAAAGATCGTCATCGGTGTCTCCGGATCAATAGCCGCTTTCAAGGTTGCCGGGTGGGTGAGCGATCTCGCCAAGGAAGAGGCGAGGGTCTCGGTGGTAATGACCTCCTCAGCCGCCGAATTCGTCACTCCGCTTACCTTTGCAGCCTTGTCGGGCAACGATGTTCATACCGGCATGTTCGGCCAGGGCAAAGAAGATCCGATGACCCACATCAGCCTCGGCAGAGATGTCGATCTTGTGGTGATTGCTCCGGCAACAGCTAATATTATCGCCAAGCTGGCCAGCGGCATAGCCGACGATCTTCTTACCACCATGGTGCTTGCGACAAGGGCAAAGGTCCTTGTTTGTCCGGCCATGAACAACCGGATGTATAGTCATCCGGCAACCCAGAAAAATCTCAAGATACTAAAAGAACTTGGGTATGACATAATCGATCCTGCCTGCGGCATGATGGCCTGTAAGGAGGAAGGCGAGGGGCGTCTTGCCGAATGGGATGGTGTTAAGGAGCTGTTGGCGCATAGTCTCAGCCCCCAAGATCTGCGAGGGGTAAAGATCCTGGTTACCGCCGGTCCGACTCGAGAACCCCTTGATCCGGCGCGGTTTTTAAGTAATCGTTCCTCTGGAAAAATGGGCTATGCCCTGGCGCAGGCCGCTTGTCGGCGTGGCGCCCAGGTGCTGCTTATCAGCGGTCCCAGCTTCCTAACCTGTCCACGGGGGGTGACTCTTGTGAAGGTCCAGACCGCCCGGGAAATGTACGATGCGGTGCTCGCCCATGCAGCAGACTCAACGGTGATCATCAAAGCCGCGGCCGTTGCCGACTATCGACCGGAAACTGTGTATGAGCACAAGGTAAAAAAAGAGAATATCGCCAAAGAGCTGATTTTGGAACGCAACCCGGATATTCTCCTGGAACTTGGGAAAAGAAAAAAGGTGGGACAAGTGCTCGTCGGTTTTGCGGCGGAAAGCACCAATCTTCTGGCAGAAGGAAAAAGAAAACTCCTGAGCAAGAATCTCGATCTTATCGCGGTCAACGATATAAGCGGTGACACCACCGGCTTCGAGACCGAATCCAATCAAATCCTGTTGATTTCCGCTTCAGGGGCGGAGACATTGCCGCATACCACGAAGCTCCACTCCGCCGACCTGCTCTTGGACAGAGTGCGTCAGCTTGTTGGCGAGAAGCCTTAGGCTGTTCGCGGTGATAATGTACTTGTTATTTTCACAGATTTCCCTGTAGACAGCAACGCTTGAATTTTTTTCCGGAACCACAGGGGCAGGGGCCATTGCGTTCGATCTTTTGCCTCTTTACATTGCATTCACCGCCCAGGTAGTACCAGAGACCATCCTCGCGAACGAACTGGCTGTTTTCTCTCAGTCTGGAAATTTGCCCGTTTTCCAGGTAGGTCGAGGTGAAATCGACACTGCCGGTTATGTCATTTTTCGCACCGTCCCGAACTTCGTGGATCTCAAGCCCCAGCCATACTACCGGATGATCGTCGAAGTTGAGCTTCTCCGGTCGGTTTTTTTTCTGCCAACTGGCGAGGATGTGCTGCTCATGCTTGTGAACAAAGGCGGTGTACCGGGATCGCATAAGCGCCTCGGCCGTTTCGGCCCGATGGTGGTCATCAAGAATCGGCAGACAACAGGTTGTGCAGGGGAGATTGCTGCCACACGGGCATAAGGGGGAATTGATCATCAGTTCTTTTCTCCGAAGGTCGGGTAATCGTAATGTTACCGTTAATACCGTTTCTCAATATGGTTGTCTATAGATAAAAATGAAGCGCATACTCATCCTCGAACCCTATTATGGAGGTTCACACCGATTCTTTCTGGAAGGGTTGCAGACCCATGTTTCGGCTGAGTACATCCTCTTTACCTTGCCGGCCAGGAAGTGGAAGATGCGGATGCAACTCTCGGCTCTTTGGTGCATCGAGAAAATCAAAAAACTGCCTCTTGGCGAACGCCGGTTTGATACCGTCCTCTGTTCTTCCTTTGTCGATGTTGCGGTCCTCCGCGCCTTGCTTGCAAGGGTAAAAGGATGGAACCAGGCAGTGAGGCTTTGCACCTATTTCCATGAAAACCAGATGCTCTATCCGGAAAGGCAGGCCATTCCGCAAAGTTTTCAATTTGCGGCAATCAATTTTCATTCCGCCCTTGCCTCGGATAAAATCGCCTTTAATTCCTCCTTTAATGCCGAGACCTTTTTTTCCGGATGCCGGAGGTATCTGCAAGCAGCTGCGGAAATGGAGCTGTTGGGGACCATGAGTGAACTGAGGGGCAGGAGCAGCATCCTCTTTCCGGGTATTGATTTTACTCCCATCGATCGGCAGAGTAAAGAATCCGATCCTGGCCCGCCGGTCATACTCTGGAATCATCGCTGGGAACACGATAAGAATCCGGACCGTTTTTTCCAGGCCTTAACCGAGATATCTGCCGCCGGGATCGCTTTTCGCCTCATTGTTCTCGGCAAGACTTTTCCCAATAGCCCGCAATGTTTTGCCGACGCCCGAAGCACTTTTGGCGAAAGAGTCATTCATTATGGCTATGCCGCCTCCTATGCGGACTACATCGCCCTGCTTTGCCGAGGTGATGTGGTGGTGTCGACGGCTTTGCATGAATTTTTTGGTATCGCCATTATTGAAGCCGTTCGCGCCGGATGTGTGCCGCTGTTGCCGGATCGGTTGGTCTATCCGGAGCTTTTTGCCAAAGAGTATCTTTATAGGGAAAGCAAGTTGGTCGAGAAACTGGCACAGGCGCTCCTGCACAGTCGCCGACTGCCCACCGAAAAGGCACATGCCATTACCGACAGGTTCAGCTGGAGAAATCTTGCCCCTCGATATTCACAATGGCTGCTGGAGGATGCGAGGGCGGATTGCCTGCAGACCCCGCCTGCAGATCTTTGTGCTCGGCTAGCAATCACCAACAAGTAGCTGTTATTTTTTCAAGTTTGCTGCAAAATCAAGCATCCTGCGGATAGGAATTCGAGCCTTGGCCGCCAGTTCGGGGCTGACAAGTATCTCGTTTTTTCCGGTTTCCAAAACCTCCACCAGGTTGTGGAGGGAGTTCATGCCCATCCACGGACAATTGGCGCAACTCTGACATGTTGCCCCTTCACCCACGGTTGGTGCCTCAAGAAGGGTTTTTCCGGGGGCGACCTGGCGCATCTTGTTGAAGATGCCTTTATCCGTTGCAACTATAAACTCTTGGTTTGGCAGGGTGGCTACCGCATTGATCAGAGCAGTCGTTGATCCGACCACATCCGCCTGGGCGATAACCGCCTCTGGGGATTCGGGGTGGACAAGGATAGCGGCATTCGGGTGGAGTTTCCGCAACCGTTCAAGGGCAACCGCCCGGAATTCTTCGTGGACAACACAGGCTCCAGGCCAAAAAATCATTTCCGCACCGGTCAGGTTTTGTACATAATGGCCAAGATGTTTGTCTGGCGCCCAGAGGATTTTTTCTCCCCGGTCGGCCAGGTGCCGGATTATCGGCAAGGCAATTCCCGAAGTCACCACCCAGTCGGAGCGCGCCTTGACCTGGGCACTGGTATTGGCGTAAACGACCACCGTGTGATCGGCATATTGATCGCAAAAGGATGCAAACAGTTCATATGGACAGCCTTCGTCTAGAGAACACGTAGCACCGAGATCGGGCATCAGTACCCGTTTTTCGTTGTTGAGTATTTTGGAGGTCTCCCCCATAAAGCGAACCCCGGCAACAACCAGGGTGTCGGCAGGATGGGTGGTGCCGAAACGCGCCATTTCCAGACTGTCGGCAACACAACCGCCGGTTTCTTCTGCCAGATCCTGCAAGGCGCCGTCCGTATAATAGTGGGCGACAAGGACTGCGTTCCGTTTCTTTAAGAGCATTTTAATCCTTTCCCTCAAGGCGGCGAACTCATGAGCTGAAAGGTTTGGCCACTGAGGATGGGGAGGGACAATGACCTCGGGAATAGCAGGAATGATACGTGTTTTTTGTGGATCGGGGATCATGGTTTTATCTTGGTAGGGGTTGGAGGGGCTACTGCGCATGGAAGGTAATCCGGAGAAATGGCGAGTGTTAAGAGGAGCCGACTTCAAGTTGCATCGGTGTTCTCCGGTTCGGCTAAAATGGCTGCACGGTATTCCAACAAGATATCGACCACCCGCCAAGCCCTTCTCTTGGCGAGGGTATCGCTTTTTACTGCACCCATTCCGGTTTCTTCGATGAAAGTCAGATAATCGCAGATTTCATAACCGTTCTCAGTTTCGGTCAGCAGGTCAAAAACATGGGGAAGATATGGAAAATAGACTTCTCGGTGTTCTTGATCTATCGACAGGCTAAGTGCATCCCAGACATTAAATAAAACTTCATCGGTGATCATATACAGCTGCTGTTCCTTGTCCGATCGCAACAGAGTCATGTGGCGGAAGGCTTGCTCGTGGCTGTAGATCATGTATTTAACGGGCTTTGACACCGTTTCCGGTGACAAGGTGTCAAGATCCGTGTCGGGGCTTTTCATATTCATACATTGGTAATAATCGTCATTGTGCGAGAGTCAACAGTATCTCCTGTCATCTCTATGAACATATTTTTAGTAGTTTTGCAAAAAATACCATGTGTCAAAGTCTTTAGATGGTGAAAAACATCATCCGCTGCGTCACCCCGCTGCGGGTGAGCAGCTGCAACCGGGTGTGGCTTCAAATGATATAACAGTATTTGACGTTCTTTAGCTCACTGCTCCTCATTGTATTTGCAGCTGCTGTATGGCTCGGGTTAAAGAGATAAAATCGGCTACCGTAAGTGTCTCCGGTCGGGCGGCTGGGGAAAGATCGGCGCTCTGTATTGCCGCTTCAGTCAAAGTCTTGATTGCCGACTGGGTGTTTTTACCTGAGGCATCAAACCAGCCGCCGGCACTTAGCGTATTAAGAATGGTTTTTCGTCTCTGATTGAATGTTGTTTTGACGATTTGTTTCAAAAAACTGAAATCGTAGCGAGGTGTCTCGCTGTTTTCCTGTCTGTTATTCTTACCGGTAAAATCAATGGTAATGACCACTGAATCAATTTTTGGACGAGGGTGAAATTCTGCCGGCTTCAGGGTCATAATTTTTTTTACTGTGGCGCAACAGGCAAGCAGAACTGTCGGTACCCCGTACTCTTTTGTCGAGGGCTGCGCCGTCAGGCGGTCCGCGACCTCTTTTTGCAGCATAATGGTGGCGCTATCAATAAGCGAGGCGTTGTCGATTAATTTAAAGATAAAGGGATTGGAGATAGAGTAGGGCAGGTTGGCGAGAATTTTCAGTGAACCCCCGCATAATTCGGCAATTTGTTGGAAATCAGCGGTGAGAATATCTTGGTGGACGAGTGTCACATTGTCCGGGAGATCACCTTCATCTTCGTGAAACCTGATAATGCCCCGATCGATTTCATATCCATAAACATGGTGTGCTGCTGCAGCAAGAGGGGTGGTAAGCGCCCCTAATCCAACTCCGACTTCAAGAACAGTGTCCGTGGCCAAGACATTGCCGGCTCGGACAATAGCTTCCGCGGTGTGTTTATTCACAAGGAAGTTCTGGCCAAGTCGTTTTTTCGGGGCGAGTTGATGACTCTTGAGCGTATTCCGGGTTTGGCTTTCGTATTTTGTCATTTGCACCTGGTTGAAAAAGAATGTGTCAGCCGAGCCGGGACCGGGAGTAGACATCCTCATCCCTTGCATGCGCTCCATATTTGCTGAATTTATGAAAGCCTGCGAAAGCAATCATTGCTGCATTATCTGTACAATATTGAGGCGCCGGAGCATAAAATGCGATCCCTTCTTCTTGGCATCTTTTAGTGAAAACTTCCCGTAATCTTTTGTTAGCAGAGACGCCACCACCAACCACCAAAGTGGAAATATTGTGGGTGCGAGCCGCAAGGAGCGATTTTTCAACCAGAACGTCAACCACCGCCTCCTGAAAAGAGGCGCAAATATCATTGAGTTGCAACCCTGCATTCGTCATCTTTTGTTGGTTGACGTGATTCAGAACCGCCGTCTTCAAACCACTGAAACTAAAATCAAAAGATTGTTCCGTAAGCCAGGCTCGGGGGAAACGCACATAACGGGGATCTCCGGTAATGGCGGTAGCAGCAACTTGGGGACCGCCGGGATAAGTCAGTCCCAGTAACTTCGCCACCTTGTCGAAGGCCTCACCGGCGGCATCGTCTCGGGTACGACCAAGCAAACGAAACCGGTGAAATTCTTCAGCAAGAAAGATGGAGGATGTTCCGCCGGAAACAATCAGGGCAAGATAGGGGAAAGACGGTTTTTCCTCACTGAGGAAGACCGAGAGAATATGCCCAGCCATATGATCAACACCCACCAAAGGTATTCCCCGCACATGGGCGAGGGCCTTGGCGTAGGAAAAGCCGACGAGCAGCGAACCGATCAAACCGGGTCCTTGGGTTGCGGCGATCAGGTGTATGTCGGAAAGTTGAACATTGGCGCTAGCCAGCGCTTTTTCCACAACCGGATGAATCGATTGTAGATGTTTCCGTGATGCAAGCTCCGGAACCACGCCACCGAATTTGGCGTGGACGGAGTCCTGGCAATTGAGGACGTTTGAGAGAATTCGGTTATCTTCGAGAACTGCCGCCGCTGTATCATCGCAGGAACTCTCAATGCCAAGAACAAGCATAAGGAAATGTCTTTTTCAGGTTGTATGTAATGTTGATTGTGTTAATAGTATTCTTCCAAGAAAGCGTTCGTCAGTATATAGATGGCGCGGTTGAAAGTCAATGTTTGCACATTTCTTATAATTCCTTTGAAAGTAGCGTCCAGTGACCAAAAATAGCTCCCCAGCATCTCTCCTTATCGATCAGTTTTCCCGGACAATTACCTATCTGCGACTGTCTTTGACGGATCGCTGCAACCTGCGATGCATGTATTGCATGCCGCAGGAAGAACAGGACAGAGACGGTCAGGTAAAAACCGGAAGATTTTTACAGCACAGCGAACTCCTGAGTTATGAAGAATTATTGCGAGTGGTGCGTCTTGCTGTTTCTCAGGGCATGAACAAGTTACGCCTGACCGGTGGGGAACCTTTGGTCAGGAGAGGAATTCTTGAATTTATTCAACAATTATTCCTTCTCAAAGGCCTGACCGAGGTACGTTTGACCACCAATGGCGTGCTGTTGGCCGAATATGCGCAGAGGCTTTACAATACCGGAATCCGCCACCTCAATGTGTCGTTGGACACCCTTGTTGCCGACAAGTTTACAAAAATCACCGGGAGAGAATATTTCCCCAAGGTTTGGGCCGGACTTCTTGAGGCCAAACGTCTCGGTTTCAAGATTAAAATTAATGTAGTCGCCATGAAGGGGGTAAATGATGATGAATTCCTCGACTTTGCCCGTATGGCCGTCGAACAGCCATTTCAGATTCGATTTATCGAGTTTATGCCGGTTGGCGAGAAAAGCACATGGCAGAAAGAGCAATTTATCAGTTCAAAAGAGATCAAAGCCATGATTTCCGGGGTCGGGACACTGACACCTTTTCAAAAAAGGCACGGTGAGGGCCCGGCTCGGATGTATGACCTTTCGACCCCTGAAGGAAAAAAGGGGATTGTCGGCTTTATCAGCCCGATAAGTCATCATTTTTGTGATCAGTGCAATAGACTGCGCTTGACCTCCGAGGGAAAACTGCGGGCATGTTTGTTAAATGACAGGGAAACCGACCTGAAAGTCCTCCTTCGTGGTGGGGCTTCCGATGAGGCTCTCATAGCCGCTATTCGTCAGACCATTATGGATAAGCCACAAGGCCATGTCCTGGACCAAGAGTTTCAGGCACCAGAGCGACAATCCTGTTCCGGGCAAATGTCAAGAATCGGTGGTTAAATCTTCACTCTGTGGATAGGAACCGAGCCATTCGAAATAGGAACACATGGCCTTCAGCCTGTCGCAGCCCCGTTGAATTTTAGTGTCCTCAATATGTCCGAGCATATCTAAGAAAAATAAATACTTCCACTGCTTACCTTTAATCGGTCGGGATTCGATTTTTGCAAGATTAATGTCCTCTTCCGAGAGCGCGGTGAGGACCTCGTTCAGGGATCCAGGACGGTCCATCGTTCCGATTAAAAGGGATGTCCTGTCCAGCCCGCTTCTCGACGGTGATTTTTTGCCGATAATGAGAAATCTGGTGGTGTTGCCGCGATAGTCTTCAATCCCCTGGACAACGACCTGAAGTTGATAGGTAGTAATGGCCAGCGAGGAGGCAATAGCTCCGATATTCGGGTTGTTAGCCGCCATTTGTGCCGCTGCACCTGTTGAGAATACCGGCAGGGTAGGGATGGCCGGGAGATGCTTTCGCAACCATTCCCGGCATTGAGCCAGGGGTTGCGAATGGGATGCAACAGTCTGAATATCTTCTATATTCCCGGACTTGCAAACGAGATTGTGGCTGATTTCAAGTTGCACCTCGCCACAAATCTGCACTTTATATTTCATAAAACAATCAAGGGTAGAGAAGACTGCACCCTCGATAGAGTTTTCAACCGGCACGATACCGTATCTGGTTCGTCCTTTATCGACCTCGGCAAAGACATCGTCAATGGTTTCCATCGCCTTGTAGTCGGCTGAATGACCAAAGTATTTTACTCCTGCCAGGTGACTGAAGGTGGCCTCGGGTCCGAGAAAGGCGACAACCGCTTTTCTCTGCGACAATCTGCAGGTAGTGATGATTTCATGAAAAATGGATTTCAAGGCATCATTGGGGAAGACCTCGTTATTATCCCTTAACAGCCGTTCATAGATCTGTCGCTCCCGGAGGGGATCCCATTTGGCACGGTTTCCTTCGTCTTTCAACTTGCCTATTTCTTTGGCATAGGCAAGTCGTTCCTTGAGCAGAGACAGTATATTGGTATCAATTGCATCGATTTTATCACGTCCGGATACAATTGCTTTTTTCTGCTCGGATTCCATACTGCTCCTTGATATTTGTAATGTGAAAAAGTTTGATGTTGACTGAACGGACAAAGAGCAAATAAATTAGGCCAAAGAAATGGCTATGTCAAGGTGTAAAAGAGAGTTATAGTCAACCGGGCAGGGTAATGAAAGCTACCGATACTATACTACTATTTTGTTATTTTAAAAATAATAACGTGGGATTACATGATGAGTGAGAAGAAAATTCAAAAAACCTATGAAGAAATTAACGCCAGAATCAAAGCAGGCGAAGCAGTTGTCGTGACGGCTGAAGAAATGGTCGGAATTGTCAAAGAAAATGGCCCGGAAGGGGCTGCGAGAAAGGTCGATGTCGTTACCACCGGCACCTTTGCGCCGATGTGTTCCTCCGGGATGTTTTTTAATTTCGGGCAGATGATACCGACAATCAAGGCCGCTAAAGTCTGGATCAACAAGGTTCCCGCCTATGCCGGTCTTGCCGCCGTTGATGCCTATCTGGGAGCCACCGAGCCGGCCGAGGATGATCCTCTCAACAAAATCTATCCCGGTGAGTTCAGGTATGGTGGAGGGCATGTCATTGAAGATTTGCTGCGGGGTAAAAAACTGCTGCTTGAAGCCAAGGCCTACGGTACCGATTGTTATGCCGGCAAAAAAATGAAGAAAGAAGTAGGGCTGGAGGATCTTCCCTATGCCTTGCTTTGCAATCCTCGAAACGGTTACCAGAACTACAACTGTGCCGTAAATCTTTCCGATAAGGCGGTATATACCTATATGGGAATGTTGAAACCGAATTGTCGCAATGCCAATTTCTGCAGTGCCGGAGAGTTAAGCCCTTTATTGAACGACCCGTATTATAGAACAATTGGTGTCGGAACACGGATTTTTCTTGGCGGGGCAAACGGCTATGTGACTTGGAGAGGAACCCAGCATAATCCCAAAGCCCCCCGGGGCAAAAACGGGGTGCCGCGAAAACCGGCCGGGACAATCATGGTGCAGGGCGACCTGAAGCTTATGTCACCGGAGTGGCTGCGCGGTGTTTCTATCCTTGGTTACGGAAACTCCCTGGCCCTCGGCCTCGGCATTCCCATTCCGATTCTCGATGCAGAGATGGCTGCGTATACCGGGGTCTCCGATGCAGAAATTTTTACTCAGGTGGTCGACTATGGTTACGACTACACCAACGGTATTGCCAGAAGTTATGGTGAAGTCAGTTATGCGCAGCTGAAATCGGGAGAGATCGAGGTGAACGGCAAAAAAGTACGGACTGCACCCCTTTCAAGTGTGGTCAAGGCCCGTGAGATTGCCGAGATACTACAGAAAAGAATTGTCGACGGCAAATTTTTGCTCAATCCACCGGCTGAGCTTCTGCCGGACGGACAAGAGTGATATCTTTTCCATGCTGTCCGGTGAAAACAAATTTGATTTACTCCTTCTAGCACTTCGACAATATCGAAAGGTAGCAATTGCTTTCTCCGGGGGAGTCGATTCGACTCTTTTGTTGCACGCAGCAATGACCGCCTTGGGGCCGGAAAATGTTATAACCCTTCATGCTCGCTCGATCTTGAATTCGGCGACATCGGTGGCAGGAAGCCATGAAGTATTCGCAAAGAATTTTCCACAAGCGGCTATGCGAGAAATAACACTCTCGCCTTTATCTTGGCAGGAATTCGTCGCAAATGACGAGAACCGCTGTTACTACTGTAAGAAAAGGATGTATACCGCTCTGCAAGAAAGTATGGCGGTAGCCGGTTGCACAACGCTTGCAGACGGTACCAATAGTGATGATCAACAAGATGGGCGGCCTGGCCTACGGGCCGTCAGTGAATTGCAGGTCATTACTCCTTTGGCGGATGCCGGTTTGACAAAATCGGAGGTGCGGCGATTGGCCAAAAAATTCGCTCTGTCGAACCATGATTTGCATTCCAATTCCTGCTTGGCAACGAGGATATCTCACAATATTCCTATTGTCGAAAAGACGTTACGAGTCATTGAATTGGCGGAACATTTTCTCCATAATCTCGGTTTTTTGGGTTGTCGGGTCAGGGTGCAGCGCTTCTGTGCCATAGTGGAGGTTCAGGAGAAGGATCTTGTGGCTTTTGTAGAGCAGACGAATAGGGCACAAGTACAAGCGTATTTTCATAGTTTATGTCTTGGCCCGATTGTGCTCAGCCTTAAAGGACGGTGAATTTCTCTTCTGAAAGAGCAAACTTATTAAAAAGTCAGCGAATTATTACTTGATTCTCATTTCCGATTCAATTATGGTGCCTTGTTATGGATGTAATACCCTGAATATAAAGGGTTGTAGCATTCCGGTTTTTTCGTCGAAAAGCATTTTTTTGAGAGTTTCTTTTTGACAATTGAGAAGAGTTTAGGTAAAGCATCATCTTCAGGGGAAAGAGAGCAGCACACGCTACTCTGTTAGACTTGTAAAGAAAGATTAAGCAGGGAGGAATTCATGAACAAGAAGGAACTCATTGAAAGCATCGCAGGTGCAGCTGATATCAGTAAGGCAGCTGCCGAAAAAGCACTGAACGGCACTCTTGCAGCGATTGCTGAGAGCCTGAACAAGGGGGGCAAGGTAACCTTGGTAGGTTTTGGCACGTTCTCTGTTTCCAAACGGGATGCTCGTCAGGGTAGAAATCCACAAACAGGAAAGGCCATTAAAATTCCTGCAAAAAAAGTTGTAAAGTTCAAAGCTGGCAGCAAATTGTCTGAGGCTATAAACTAATCCCTGTTTGGTCTTGTTATCATAAAGATACGGTAACTGTTAATGTGCTGGCGCAACAGAAACTTTTCAAAAGGTTATAGTGTCTGTTCGAATGCTTACAAGGATGAGATGGCATAGCAAAGGTGGATATTTAGACAGTGTGGCAGTGTTGCTAGGCATAGCTTGATAGTTTGTATCGCCCTTTAAGGCCGTTCCGTTTTTAGGAACGGCCTTTTTTTATTTTTCCTGACCCTGATAAACGAGACTCTTTTCTAAGAGACTCATGTTATTTATTGACACCTCCGTTTCTCGACAAGTAATCTTACAAGACTTTTATTGATGAAGTTATGAAAACAGGAAAGCTAGACCTGTTGCTAACATACTATGGTTGCAAAAAGGAAAGGTGCAATGAAATCCTTTGAAGAGTTATTGGAGGTATCGACACGTATTCACGGTCATATCTGCGCCGGACAAGTTATTGGTGTGCGCATGAGCATGTTGGCCTTGACCCTTCTGGGAATACATGAACCTCAAGGTGTAGATCGCAAAAAGCTCTACGTTATTGTTGAAATTGATCGCTGCGCGACCGATGCTATCCAATCGGTCACCGGTTGCAGCCTTGGAAAAAGATCCATGAAGTGGCTTGATCACGGGATTATGGCGGCAACTTTTGTGAATCTTTTGTCGGGCAAGGCTGTGCGCATCACCGCCCTTGAGGAAGCCCGTGACCTTGCAAAAGGATACTGTTCTGAAATTACCGATAAATACGCCCGGCAACTCGAAGCGTATAAAATCATGCCGGAGCAGGAATTGTTCCGCATCGAACCGGTATCTCTTGTAATTCCCCCTGAGGATTTACCCGGAAGGCCGTTGCGGCGCGTGCAATGTGAAAGCTGTTCCGATTGGGTACAAGACGGCCGGGATGAGATATCGGCGGGAAAGGTCGTATGTCGCAATTGTGCGCGTGGGCGCTATTATGCAAAGATTGATGAAGTTACCGCCCATGAATAATTGGCAATCTTGTGAAGATTCGTTAAAAATATTGGGAAGTTCGATTGAGAAAGGTGGAAGGGGATGCAGATAACTCTGTTAGATTATGGTGCCGGTAATGTGCGAAGCGTCCGAAACGCAATCCGTAAACTCGGCTATACTGTACAAGATGTTCAGTCTCCGGAGGATATTGTCACTGCGGAAAAATTGATTTTCCCCGGAGTCGGCAGCTTCGGCCTCGTTATGACTCGTTTGCAAGAAAGAGGGTACATCGAACCGTTGAAAAAACGGATATCGGAAAACAAGCCTTTTCTCGGTATTTGCGTGGCTCTGCAGGCCCTCTATGAAGGGAGCGAGGAATCCCCCGGTATCTCAGGGTTGGGGATTATTCCCGGCCAGGTGGTACGGTTTTCCGACAAGGCCTATTCTGTGCCGCAAATTGGCTGGAACGGTATCAAGCTGCAGAAAGATTCCGCTCTCCTCAATGGTTATAAAAATGAAAAACTGTACTTTGTCCATTCCTACCACGCAAAGGTTGAAAATACCGGACCGGAATGGCTACTGGCGGTCACCGACTATGGCAGAGAATTTGTTTCAGCTGTGGAAAGAGGAAATATCAGCGCATTTCAATTTCATCCGGAAAAAAGTGGTGCGGCAGGGTTGAAAATCCTGGGCAATTTTCTAGCACAAGGGACCGGAATACCGTTGATTTTTACACAAAAACCTGCCAACCAGCCAGAGGAGACAAAAATTGCCAAAAGAATCATTGCCTGTCTCGACGTTCGCAGCAATGACCATGGCGATCTCGTGGTCACCAAAGGGGATCAATACGATGTCCGCCATGAAGGTGAGGTGAGAAATCTCGGCAAACCGGTTGAATTGGCACGAAGATACTATGAAGAGGGCGCCGACGAAATCACCTTTCTCAATATCACCGGATTTAGGGATTATCCACTTCAAGACCAACCCATGCTGGAGGTATTGGAAAGAACCTCGGAAAATGTCTTCGTTCCCCTCACCATCGGTGGCGGGATACGGGAATTCACCGACGCCGCCGGCAAGACCTCGACTTCTCTTGATGTTGCGTCCGCCTATTTTCGTTCCGGTGCCGACAAGGTCTCGATCGGCAGTGATGCTGTGTATGCGGTGGAGGATTATCTGAGAACAGGGGAAAAAACGGGGAAAAGCGCAATTGAACAGATATCGGTCGTTTACGGCGCGCAGGCTGTGGTGATCTCAGTTGACCCGCGTCGCGTGTATGTTCATTCCCCGAAGGAGACTGTCCATGCGACCATAGCGACGGCCTCTCCGGGACCCGGCGGCGAACAGTATTGCTGGTATCAATGCACGGTGAAGGGAGGCAGGGAAGGACGGGATGTTGATGTTGTGCAATTAGTCAAGAGTTGTGAGACATTAGGCGCTGGTGAAATATTACTGAATTGTATCGACCGGGATGGCACCAACAGTGGTTTTGATTTGGAGTTGATAAACCTGGTAAAACAGTCGGTATCCATTCCCGTTATTGCCTCAAGCGGGGCCGGCAGAGCCTCGCATTTTGTTGATGTCTTTCAAGGAACTTCGACTGATGCCGCTCTAGCTGCGGGAATTTTTCACAGGAAAGAGGTGACCATTTCAGAAGTTAAGGATGCTGTCAGTGCGGTTGGGATTGTGACAAGATAGGTGCCGGTGGATCGTCATGTTGTAATTTTTTGCACGCACTGCACCGGCAAATGGTTTTCCCTTCTCAGCCACCGACTGGATAGAATTTCAAGCTGCTGAGAAAAAATTCACCTTCGTCTTTATAGGATTGATCTTGTTGCTTTGGTGATTGTTTGACACTCTCGACATAGAACATATCTACGCCGTTTTCCGGAGTTTCCGGATGCATGCACACCAAGCCGTTTTTTTGGACTTTGATAAATTCATCCTTTTTCAGGTTCTTGATCCCGTGATCCTCATAATCTTGAACATACCGGATACACAGAGGAGAGAGCTCTTTGTCTAGGGTGTAGCGAAAAGAGATATTTCTGTAATCCCCCGATGTGGTATTAAGCTTTTTGTTGTTTTTCACATATTGTAAAAATTTGCCGGCCTCAAGCTCTGTGCCCTCCAGATGTATTTCGGTAGCCTTGGTGTAAATTGAATAGTCAGCAGTTTGAATTTTTTTTAGATAATATAAGCTGTTATCATTCAGTTTTTCGTACCAGTTGATCCCGGATGGCGGGGCTATGGAAAAACCGAGAGTGCTCGCCCGTTGTTCCCGATTATTTACAGGGAAATAGTGGTTTGTATATGAAGCACAGGAACAGAGAGAAATCAAGAGGAGGAAAACGATAAAAAAAGGTTTCGGTTGTGAACGAAGAAGGATGGCGTGTGGGAAAAGATTCATTATTGGCTCATCGTCTGGAGAGTGTCGATTGGTGTCTCTTTTATATGTAATTGATTTTTGCTCGTCCTTCAATAAGAAGGTTCATAAACTTCTCTTGGAAAATAAATAGCTCATATGCAACTGGTCGTAACGAAAAGGCAAAAAGGAATTCTCAGTTTTCTCGTGTTTCTCATCCTCCTAATCCTTATACTCAATGTAGTATCCACTTGGATTTATAGGAGGGGCTTGGTGGAACTGAAAGTACAGGGCAATATTCGCCTTGAACTGTATTTCAACTATCTTCATGGAATATTGGGCAAGTACGAAAGTCTTCCGGAACTATTGGCAATTGACAACAATTTGCTCTATACGCTTCTCAATCCTCAGGATGCCAATCGTGTTGAAGCTCTCAATAAATATTTGGAAACCATTAACCGAGTGAGCGATACCCTCGACACCTATCTCATGAATAACGATGGTTTAACTATCGCTGCCAGCAACTGGAAAGAAAAACTCTCGTTTATCGGCAACAATTTCAGTTATCGGCCCTATTTTCAAGAGGCGATGCGAGGTAAGCTCGGACGGTATTTTGCCATAGGCACAACTTCTTCCAAACGCGGCTATTATTTTGCCTATCCGGTCAAAAAAGACGAGGATATCCTCGGCGTTGTGGCTATAAAAATCGATATTGACTCTATAGAGCAGAAATGGGCTGACCGCGATGAGAGTTTTTTGGTGAGCGATCCGGATGGAGTCGTTTTCATTACAACCAATCCCGAGTGGCGATATAAAACATTTCAGCCTTTGCCCCCGACAGTTTTGAAAAATATTGAGGAAAACAGAAGATATCCGGATACTCCCCTGACCCCGCTTGCTGAATCTATAGTTCCCTATGAAAATGACATTCAGATCATCACCATTGACGGCGGCAAAGGTAAAGGAAAAAGGAGGATAATGAAACAGTCGCAATTGATGCCTCATGCTGGCTGGAATGTTCATATTCTGTCGGACACCAGGGAAATTCAGACGAGGGTTCTGCTGGGAAACATTCTGGTTACCCTGGGATTGACAATTTTTTACATTATGACGCTCCTTCTTGTTCAACGAAAACATCGTCTGGCAGAACTGGACAGGATAGAGAAGGAAAGCAAGAAGGCCTTGCGGGAAGCCAACGAAATGCTCGAATCAAGGGTTCTTGACCGAACGCAGCAGCTTACCAAGACCAACGAATTGTTGCGTCAGGAGATCCTCGACAGGCAACAGACGGAAGTCAAGCTGAAGAGAGCCCGCAAGGAACTCATCCACGCAGCCAAACTCGCCGTTCTCGGGCAGATGTCTGCGGGAATCAATCATGAACTCAATCAACCCCTGGCGGCAATTCGTAGTTATGCGGATAACGGCAAGCAATTCCTTGAGAAAGGGCGCATGGAAGAAGCTATGTGGAATCTTGAACAGATCGGCGAATTAACGGAACGGATGGCGCAAATCGGTTTCCAGCTTAAACTCTTCTCGAAGAAATCAAGCGGCCAGATAGTTGCCGTACCTTTGCATGGGGTCATAGACGGCGCTTTGGAAATTTTAAACCCGAGCTTAAAAAAGGCCAATATTGTAACGACTATCAAGGTAGATCCGCCAGAGTTGGAGGTTCGTGCCAATCATGTGCTGCTGCAGCAGGTGCTGGTGAATCTTATCTCGAATGCCATGCAGGCCATGGAAGGGCAGGAGGCTAAATTAATAAAGGTAGAATGCACCGGCGAGGACGGAAAAGTGGTGATTGCCGTTGAAGACAACGGTCCGGGGGTTGCGGGAGAACATCGTCAAGATATCTTTGAACCTTTTTTTACGACGAAAAAATCGGGACAGGGTTTAGGGCTTGGTTTAACCATCAGTGATAGGATTGTACGGGATTTTGGTGGGCAGATACGTCTTGCCAGCAGTAAGGGCGGGGCCCGCTTTGAATTTACCTTAGAGCGAACAAAATAGTGCTATGGCGGCAAATGTGAAGGTGCTCTTTATCGATGATGAGAAGCACATACGACAGGCAAACAAACAGACCCTCGAACTGGCAGAACTTGAAGTCATCTGTGAAGAGTGCGCAGAACGTGGACTGGAGATTCTCACCAGTGAGTGGCCCGGCATTGTCGTCTGCGATATTCGCCTTCCGAATATGGATGGCTTGCAGTTTCTTCTCGAAGTTCAAAAAATTGATCGAGATTTGCCGGTCATTCTCATCACCGGCCACGGTGATATTTCCATCGCCGTCAAGGCGATGCGTGATGGCGCCTATGATTTCATCGAAAAACCGTATTCCGCTGAAAGGCTGGTGAAAACCGTATTGCGTGGTCTTGAAAAACGACAGCTGACCCTGGAGAATCGCAATCTCCGTCGAGAGTTGGAATTACACAGCGCCCCGGGACCGAGAATAATAGGGCGTACACCGGCCATGGAAAAGCTCCGAAGTACTATTGCCCAAGTTGCCGATACCAGGGCAGACGTTCTGGTGCTTGGGGAAACCGGCACCGGCAAGGAGTTGGTGGCAAGAGCCCTGCACGAGAACAGCAATAGAAGGGAAAAAAACTTTGTTGCCATCAATTGCGGCGCGGTCTCTGAGTCAATTATGGAGAGTGAACTGTTCGGCCATGAAGCCGGCGCCTTTACCGATGCAAAATCGATGCGTATCGGTAAATTTGAACACGCCAATGGAGGCACCCTTCTTCTCGATGAAATTGAATCGATGCCTTTGCGGTTACAGATTAATTTATTGCGTGTTCTGCAGGAGCGATCAATCGAGCGGCTTGGATCGAACCGAATTATCCCCGTTGATCTCCGAGTTGTTGCTGCATCCAAGGTTGATTTATTGGATGCGGCAGAGCAGGGGAACTTTCGGCAAGACTTGTATTACCGCCTCAATGTAGTAAGCCTGAAAATTCCTCCCTTACGGGAGAGACGAGAAGACATTCCCCTGTTATTCCATCATTTCCTTCTTGTTGCCGGGCATAGGTATCAACAGGAGGTATCTATGCCAAGTAACTCGCAGATGAATGCCTTGATGTTCTATGCATGGCCTGGCAATGTGCGGGAGTTGAGAAACTTTGCCGAACGCTATGTTTTGCTGGGTCGTCAATTCGACTGGTCTCTGGAAAAGATGCAAGCGGCAAAAGAATCGGCGCTGAATCGCTCTCTTCCTCAACAGGTCGATTGTTTTGAAAGGAGTCTCATCGAACAGGCCCTGACTTCTTCCGGTGGAAGCATCAAGGATGTCATGACCGTACTGGATATTCCGAGAAAGACCCTCTACGACAAGATGCGGAAATACGGTTTGAAAAAGAGCGATTATAAATAGCAAAGGATTATAATCCCAGTCATCATGGTAAACGTGGCGGTACATCGCTTGCCGTTTTCCGATCTGCTTGCGCTGAGGATCTCGCCCGATTTTTTATCTTGGTGAGAATTGCGGCGAGCGTAACCAACCAAGGCCCGGCAATCAACAAAACACTTGCGCCCTTGGTAAGGTATTGTTCAACCGAGGATTGGTCGGCAACCTGGCCATGGATTGTCCCGCCGGCAATTAAGAGACGCATCGACAGCATAATCAAGACTGGAAAAGCTGCGGCTAAACAGCAGAATTTCCATTTCACCTTGCTTGCAAGTTGCTGCCGCCAGATAAGCATGAGCTGGCAAACGGTGTTGAGTGCGACAATCAAATAAATAGTAACTTGGTCGGACATAGGAAGTTCCCTGTGAAATATGTGCAGCGGCTTTTCACTCTTTCCTTGGAATGGAAATCCCCCCGAGGCATGGCCTCAGGGGGATAGTGCATGCAAAAAACTCTTGCTGTAGAATTGGAATGGGACGGCAGTACCGAACCCGAACTACATCATACCCATCGCCTTCGGCAGCCATATCGACAGCGTCGGCCAGTAGGTGACGATTACCAGAAACACCACCATGGTAGAGAGCCACGGTACCACCGCGACGGTGAGTTCGGTAATGCTGAGCTTCGAAATACCGCTGGCCACGTAGAGATTCAGTCCCACCGGCGGGTGACACAAGCCTACTTCCATGTTGGCGTCGATCAGGATACCGAAATGCACCGGATCGATACCCAGGCGCATAGCGGCCGGGAACAAGATTGGGGCAAAGATGAGGATAATCGACGACGGCTCCATGACGTTACCGGCGAGCAGAAGTACAACGTTGACGACCATCAGGAATGACACTACGCCTAGATCCTTACCGAGGATCCAGTCGGCCATCGCTTGCGGGATGTTTTCGTGCGACATCAGGAAAGAAAAAAGCACAGCATTGGTGATGATATAGAGCAACATGGCGCTTAAGTTGGCAGACGCCAAGAGGACCCTGGGGACATCCCTGAGGGTAAGATCTTTGTAAATATACACCGAGATAAAGAAGGCATACACCGCGGACATGGCCGCTGCTTCCGTTGCCGTGAAGATACCGGAATAGATGCCGCCGACAATGATTACTACCAGCATCAGTCCCCAGACGCTTGCACGAAATGATGTCCAGCGCTCCTTCCAGGTTGATTTTGGCAGACGTTTGTAGCCACGCTTTTTGGCAATGTACCAGGTGACGGAGCAGAGCATAATCGTGAGCAGAATCCCAGGACACAGACCAGCTACGAAGAGTGCACCGATCGAGGTATTGGTGGCGATGGCATAGATTACTTTGGGGATAGAGGGGAGCATGAGGATACCAAGCGAACCGGCGCAAACGATGATGCCGGCGCCGAAACGCATCGGGTAACCCTGTTTTACCATGGCCGGCAGGATGATCGAGCCAATGGCAACAACAGTGGCAACACTCGAGCCGCAAACCAGGGCAAACATCGAGCAAGCCAGGATGCCGGCGAGGCCGAGTCCGCCATGCCAGTGGCCGAGCATGCTGGTGGCAAAAGCGATCATTCGCTTGGCAACACCTCCATGGGTCAGGAAGTTGCCGGCGAGAATAAAGAACGGGATCGCCATGATCTCAAATTTTTCGATGCCGGTGAAGAGTTTTAGGGCTACTGCTTCGATAGGTACGTGCGTCATCAGAAAAAGAAACATCAAGACGGTCAGTCCTAGCGCAATAGAAACCGGTATACCGGTCAACATAAGCGCCAGTAACAATGCAAAGACAATCCCGACATTGCCGCCGAAAAACCCTACTGCAAGCAGGATACAGGCGAGAGAGATCAGCCAGACACCTGCACGAGTTTTCGACATCGGAGGTGTAAAGGTAACAGGTTCAGCTGTGCTCATTTCGGACCTCCTTTAGTATCTCTGCTTCAAAAACCGGATCCTCATCGTCCAGGCCGTCTACATGGGCTTGATTATGTTGTGGCAGATCTCCGAAGCGGATGAAGATCCACGACACCTGGAGAAATCGGAAACACATCAAGTACGAACCCATCGGCACGGCAGAATAGACGAACCAGGTCGGCCACTCTAGATCCGGTGTGGTAGGGCCGTGAGGAAGAGTGCCGGTAGCTATGCCAAACAAGGTATATACAAAATAGTGCATACCGTTTTCCCAGACGAAACGCGCACCTAAAGTGCCGATAATGCCAGTGAAGATGGCGCCGCCGAAGAGAGCGAGCAGCACCGCTTTCTTGCGCCAGTCTTTCGGTAGACGGTTGACCAGAACGTCCACGCCCACATGGATGCCGGAACGCACACCGTAGGCAGCTCCGAATTTGGCCATCCAGACAAACATATAGATGCAGAGTTCCTGCGCCCAACCGAAATTTAGGCCAATCAGCCAGTCTTGAAGGATCGGAATGGGAAGGGTCGATGTATAGCGGTGAAGGACGGCGAAAAAGATGATGACTGTTGCCGCACCAATGAGAAAGGTGATAATCCATTCCTCCAGATGATCAAGAAATTTCAACATAGGATTTTCTCTCCTGCGTGTAATAAACAGCAGTATGTGATTCAGAATTCAGCTGAAAATGACAGGTCTACCTATCCATCCTGGGACGAATAGGATAGGGGTGTAGAGAAGTGCCCACCCCTATTTTTTTCTTAAGATCAGTGTGCCGCTATTTGACGAAACCAACAGCCTGGTATACCGCTTCAATGGTCTCTTTGCCGATACGATTTGCCATTTTATCATGAACTGGAATGAGCGCCTTCCGCCAAACGGCTCGTTCCTCCGGGGTCAAAACGGTGACTTCTGTCTTGCCGGAAGCCTTAACCGCTTCAAGGTCTTGGTCATTTTTATCCTTGGCGATCTTATTGGCATAATCGGTCGCTTCTGCCATTGCAGTTTCAAGCTGTCCACGAATATCGGCCGGCAGTTCTTCCCAGAATTTCTTGTTGACGATAACCGCATAACCCAAGTAGCCATGGTCGGTGATGGTCAGATACTTCTGGACTTCATTCATTTTCTGGGTGTAAAAATTGGAGATAGGATTTTCGGTACCATCAACTACGCCGGTCTGCAGGGCCTGGTAAACCTCTGAGAAGGCCATCGTCTGCGGTATAGCTTTGAGTTCCCGCATCTGTTCTTCAAGGACCTTAGAAGACTGAATACGAAGCTTCTTCGCTTTTAGATCATCCGGCGTTTTGATAGGATGGTTGGCGGAGAAAGATTTAAATCCGTTGTCCCAGTATGCCAGTCCCTTGATGCCCATCGGTTCGAGTTTGGCAAGAAGTTTCTGGCCTACCGGTCCCTTGGTAACCTTGTGGAGATCGTTATAATCGTGGAAGATGAAAGGTAAGTCGAACACCTCAAATTCCTTGGCGCCCAGAGGGCCGAACTTAGCAAGCGATGGGGCGAGCATTTGCACGGCACCCAGCTGCAGGGCTTCCATCTCTTCTTTGTCTTTGTACAGCGAGCTGTTGGCATAGACTTCGATCTTTACTTTGCCCTGGGTCAATTCTTCGCCCCGTTTCTTAAAAAATTCAGCAGCTTGGCCTTTCGGAGTGTCAAGAGCGACAACGTGGCTGAATTTGATCACAATCGGTTCAGCAAACACCGGGGTGGCCAAAAGGGCCGCAGAAATACCGAGTACCGTAAATGCCTTTGTCACTGACTGAAACATGATTCTCCTCCATTACCTGTTGGGTTAAAAGTTGAGTCGCCGATACAAACGAAGTGCTCTTCCTCGATCATCGTGAGGGTAATATGAGTCTAACTTCGGTTCAAACATTACTTGTAGCAAAATTAAGACCAATGCTGAAAAAATATGTAAAATCCAGGGGAATCGTATCATGACAGACGATTTTTTGCCAGTTTTGAATTATCGATTGGGCGGATTTCCGCCAATAGGTCTTGTGACGGAAGGGGAAATCCACCCAACGTTTTGAAGGTCAATGAGTGGAGGAGGAGAATTCAGGAATCAAATATGTGGATGCCAAGATGGTGCCATTTTTGCAGTATATTTTTTCAGCCTTGTGGCTTTTTTTATTTTTCCGACCTACAATACAAAACGTAAAAATTTCAGTTTGGTTCCGGCGATATTGCCGGAAACTCCCCACGACATTCTTTAACAAGGAGGATCGACTATGGAATCAATTCCCAAAATTTCCACAATTCTTTACGCAACCGACCTGGGGGCAAATACTCGACCCGTTTTTCGCCAAGCCATTAATCAAGCCAGGGTGCATAATGCCTCAATTGTTATGCTGAATGTTGTTGAACCGTTGGGCGATACGGCGAGGTCGGTAATTGCTGCATATATGCCTGGAATTTCACTTGATAATTTGCAGAAAGAGGGAATGAAAGACGTTATTAGCACCATGAAAGAACGAATAAAACAATTTTATAATGATGAATGTCAGGGGGAAGATCCTCACACCGTTCCGGTAAAAGAAATGATTGTTATCGCCGGGCGACCGAGTGAACAAATCCTTACTGCCGCAGAAACCTATAAAGCCGATATGATCATCATGGGCCAGTCTTCAAAAATGGTCTTGGGGAGCAAAGTGATGGGTTCTTCCGCCAGGCGGGTAGCCCGGTTGGCAAGAATACCGGTATTGATCGTTCCCAATGTCTGATGATGGGTCCTGCTACTTTTCTTAGAAAACGGCGGATTTCCACCCATTCCAGAGATATGGCTGGATGAGTTTCCGCCTCTTTTAGATAACGCCCGAATAATGAAGTAGTTCCACTAGAGGGCGAGCACCTGAAGGACATTTTGTGGTGATTGCAAATCCTCAAAAAAATAGCCCAAAATGTTTCTTTTTCCTGGCCAAGGAAATTTCATGGTTGAAGAATTTTCTGTATTTCTTGCATCTCCACGCGGTTTTTGCGCTGGTGTGGAGCGAGCGATTGAAACCGTCAAACTATGTTTGCGGCGATACGGCAAGCCTGTGTATGTCCTGCATGAGATCGTCCATAACAAGCATGTTATCTCCGAGTTGGCGGCGTCGGGTGCTGTTTTTGTAGAGAACCTGGGGGATGTCCCCCAAGGAGGGGTATGTATTTTCAGTGCCCATGGGGTATCTCTTGCCATCGAACAAAAGGCGAGGGAGCTGGGACTTCGCACCGTCGATGCAACCTGCCCCCTGGTCACCAGCGTCCATGGAATGGTGGAGAAATACCATGCCATGGGATATGACGTGCTTATTATCGGTCACCACAAGCATCCGGAGGTCGAAGGGACTGCCGGTCGGGTTGCCGGCCGAGTGCACATTATTGCCACCGAACTAGAGGCAGAGGCGGTTGTAGTCGCCGATGTTAAAAAAGTAGCCTATGTTACCCAGACAACCCTCAACAGCAATGATATTATAGGGATTGTCAGGATTTTAAAAAGGCGTTTTACGAAAATTAAAGGACCTAAATCAAACATCTGTTTTGCCACGCAAAACCGTCAGGATGCCGTCAAACAACTAGCCGACCAATCTGATCTGCTTTTTGTCGTCGGTTCGAAGAACAGTTCGAATTCCAACAGGTTGAAAGAGGTCGCAACCTTGTGTGGAGTCGAGGCGTATCTCATCGACGATTATCAAGATATTGATCCGACCTGGCTTCTTGGTAAAAAAAGAATCGGCATAACCGCCGGGGCATCGGCCCCTGAAAGACTTGTTGATGGCGTGATCCTCTGGTTGCAGGCCTACGGCACAGTCAAGGTCATAGAGATGGATGGGATCAAGGAAAAGATCCATTTCAAACCGGCATTACTTTCCTGCTGACCGAAAAGATTCTTTCACCTTCTACGAAAAGGATAGCGCACGATCGCTTGCCTTGTTTTCTGTCCCGACGAGGGCTTTTATTTGGCCGACAGCATATCCGTTAATCTTTGCATGGCCTCTCGAACTTTTTCCTGGCTGTTAAATGCGGAAATCCTGATATAGCCGCTGCCGCATTTGCCGAAACCCGCCCCTGGAGTACAGACGACACCTGCTTTATTGAGAAGCATGTCAAAAAACGCCCACGAGTCCATCCTACCGTCGATCCAAATATAGGGTGAATTTTTCCCTCCGACGTACTCATACCCCAATTTGTCCATGGTCGCGCAAACCATGTCGGCATTGGCCATGTAGTAATCGATCAAGGCTTTTGTCTGTATCTTACCCTCCACACTGTATACTGCCTCGGCGGCGCGTTGCACCGGATAGGAGACACCGTTGAATTTGGTGCAATGGCGGCGATTCCACATGGCATGGAGAAAGTGGGGATTCCCTTGTTGATCGAAGGCCCGGCACTGTTTGGGAATGATGGTGTACGCACACCGTGTGCCAGTGAAACCGGCACTCTTCGAGTAGCTGCGAAACTCGATGGCAACTTCTTTTGCCCCTTCGATTTCAAAAATCGATTTCGGCAGAGACTCGTCGCGGATAAAGGCCTCATATGCGGCATCAAATAAGATAAGTGCCTTGTGTTCGTGCGCATAATCAACCCATCTTGTCAGTTCGGCTTTAGAGATAGTCGAACCGGTCGGGTTATTGGGAAAACAAAGATAGATCAGATCGACCTCTTGATTTGGCAGGGAGGGGACGAAATTATTTTCCTTGGTGCTTTCGAGATAGACAATTCCCTGAAATCTGCCGTCGGTGAAATGGCCGGTGCGACCGGCCATCACATTGGTGTCGAGATAAACCGGATAGACCGGGTCAGAAATGGCAATTCTTATGTCCTGGGTAAACAGTTCCTGAATGTTGCCGGTGTCGCATTTGGCGCCATCGCTGACGAAAACCTCGTCGGCGGAGATATCGGCTCCACGGCTTCTAAAATCATTGGCAGCGATGGCCTCTCTGAGAAATTCATAACCCTGTTCGGGACCATAACCCTTAAAACTTGCATCTTCGGCCATTTCATCGACTGCTTTATGAAAGGCCTTAATGCAAGCGGCGGGCAAACCTCTTGTGACATCTCCTATCCCTAGCTTAATGATATCACGATCTGGATGATTTTTTTGAAAAACGGCGACACGTTTGGCGATATCGGAGAACAGATAAGAAGCCTGTAGCTTCAAGTAATGCTCATTGATTGTAATCATTTATAGGTTTCTCAGTTGTTTTATAACGAAAAGGAGTTACGTTGCTAAAGAAGTGCAAACGGTGAACGTATTGTTGTAAATATAATTGAATGGTGATTGCTGTCAACCAGCAACTAACGCTCCCGGATGATTCCGGGTAAAGGGATTACGTTATGAATGATGTGAAAAAAATGCCGATCTATAGAAAGGATTACGCCGTTTTTGATTATACAACTGAATATTTGCAGCTGAAATTTGAACTTTATGAAGAAGCGACCATTGTCACTGCACAAGCTGCATACCGGAAGAATCCGCTTTCAAAAAAAGATCATCCACCCTTGTTGCTGTTTGGTGAGAAACTGGAACTCCTGGCAATCAGTATGGACGGCATGGATTTACCCGCCGACAGCTATTGTGTCGATGATAAAGGTTTGCGCCTTAACGATCCACCGACTGCCTTCACCCTGACCATAGTCACCAGAATATATCCGGCAAAAAATACCGCCCTGGAAGGCCTGTATCGTTCCAGCGGCAACTATTGCAGTCAATGCGAGGCCGAAGGTTTTCGCACGATAACCTATTATCCGGATCGGCCTGATGTTCTGACCAGATTCACCACCCGGATTGAGGCTGATCGGCAAAGCTGCCCGGTCATGCTGGCAAACGGCAATCTGCTGGAAAGCGGGAACCTTGGCGGCAACCGTCATTATGTCGTCTGGCAGGACCCGTTTCCCAAACCGTGTTATCTCTTCGCCCTGGTTGTCGGACGGCTTGTCAGTTTAGAAGATGAGTTTGTGACCAGATCCGATAAAAAAATCTCCCTAAAAATTTTTGTTGAAGAACGAAATCAGGACAAGTGCCGACACGCCATGGATTCTCTGAAGAAAGCAATGCTTTGGGACGAACAGGTGTATGGTCTGGAATATGACCTTGATACCTTCATGATTGTTGCCGTCGATGACTTCAATATGGGGGCGATGGAGAATAAAGGCTTAAATGTTTTCAACGCCAAATATGTCCTGTCCTCCCCGGAAACCGCCACCGATCAAGACTATTTGGGAATCGAAGGTGTCATTGCCCACGAATATTTTCATAATTGGACCGGTAACCGGGTGACCTGCCGAGACTGGTTTCAACTCAGCTTGAAGGAGGGCTTGACGGTATTTCGTGACCAGGAGTTTTCCTCCGATATGAATTCCCCGGCAGTGCAGAGAATCGACGATGTGCAGCAGTTGAAAAATTTTCAGTTTAAGGAAGATGCGGGCCCCATGGCCCATCCTGTTCGACCGGATTGTTATATGGAAATCAATAACTTTTACACCGCCACGGTCTACAACAAAGGGGCCGAAGTCATTCGCATGATGCATACGCTTCTTGGTAAAGAAAAATTTCGTAAGGGTATGGACCTCTATTTTGCCAGACATGATGGGCAGGCGGTAACCTGTGATGATTTCGCCGCTGCTATGGCTGATGCCTCAGAAATAGATCTTGACCAATTCAAAAACTGGTACAGCCAAGCCGGGACTCCTGTTCTTCATGTTCAAGGCGAGTGGCATGAAAACCAAAAAGAATATCGACTGGTTGTGAAGCAGGAGCTGGCAGATACTCCTGGCCAGGCGCCTCCCCATCCCTTTCATATGCCTCTCGCCGTTGGCCTTCTCGGGGCAGCTGGCAAGGATCTGTTTGCAGACAAAGCGCAGGGTACGGCTGTTCTCCAGCTGCGGGAAAGGGAGCAAGAGTTCGTCTTTCCGGGGATTAAAGAACCACCGGTTGTCTCTTTTTTAAGAGATTTTTCTGCACCTGTCAGGGTTGCGCCGTTTCAGTCGCGGCAACAACTCGCCTTTCTCATGCGCCATGACTCGAATCTCTTTAATCGCTGGGATGCCTCCGCCCGTTTGGCCGGGGAGGTAATTCTGGAAACAGCCGCACAACTTGGTCGGCAAGTCTCTCCAGATCTTGATGAATACTATGCGGATGCGGTGTTTCATAGCCTTAGGCGCAAAGTCGAGGACCCGGCACTCTTGGCCCTCTCTCTGACCCTGCCTCCAGAAACGACCCTGGCCCAAGACATGGATCCCGTTGATCCCGATTCTCTGCACATTGCCAGGCAACTAGTGAAAAGTCAATTGGTGCAGCAAAACGTTGCGGCCTTTATGGAGCTGTATGTAAGCAACCGGGATAAGGGGGACTATCTTCTTACCGCCGAAGCAATGGGACGGCGGAATTTGAAAAATGTAGCTCTTGCTTACCTCATGGCCCTCGACCCGCTGCCCGAAGAGCATCTCACCTTGTGTGTTGAGCAGTACCGGTCGGCGACCAATATGACCGACTGCATAGCAGCGCTTACCAATTTGGTTAATCTCGACCATACGATACGGCAGGAGGTGCTTAACGATTTTTATGGCAAATGGGCAAGCGACCCGCTGGTCCTCGACAAGTGGTTTACCCTCCAGGCCCTCTCCATCCTGCCGAACACTCTCGAAAATGTTGCGTTGCTTACTGATAATCCGGGTTTTTCAATAGAAAATCCAAACAAGGTGCGAGCCCTTATCGGTGCCTTCTGTACCAGTAACCATGTACGATTTCATGAAAAAAGTGGCGCCGGATACACTTTTCTTGCCGATAAAATCCTGGTACTCAACACCATCAATCCGCAGATTGCCGCCCGTCTGGTAGCACCCCTGATTAATTGGAAACGCTATGACGTGGAGCGACAAGACTTGATGCGAAGGCAACTGGAGAGAATTGCCAGCAGTCAAGACCTTTCAAGAGATGTATATGAAATAGTAGATAAAAGCAGATGAAAACAGAGAGTAGACAGAGAAAACTTCTGACAATTATCGGTTGCGCTTGTGGCAAAACAGGCAGCGATATTTGGGGGGGTGATTCTCCGGCAGCGGGGCCTCCTTGCCCTGGTCATGACAGGAAAGGCAAGATTGTTCCGCCTCTTTTTTACTTTCTATGGCAAAGAAAGGGTTGTGAATATCATCGTGGGGAAGAGGGGAGGTCGTTTCCTTCGGGGCTTTGAATAGAAAAACAAGGATTCCGACACAGATGACCGTGAATATCACATTAATCAGTACCAATTGTTTTCGGCTTTTTTTCTGCATTGTCAATCCGAGGTGATCTGTTGCAACAAAGAGTCAATGAGCCATCTCAATGGAGCTGAAATTAAGGGCTTTTGTTCTTAGACAGAAAGTTACAATCTCTGCGACTAGTGTTGCAAGGATGCGGTTTTTCCCGGTAAGGGTCACCATCTTACGGTGAATTGCCTGGTTCTTAATAAGATTTCTGAGCGGTGTCGTATCATAGTGGGGATCGGCAAGAAAATGGCCCACCGTTTCCCCGGAAACAATCGCCGGGTAGATACCTTCGCCGGTAAGGCCGGAGGCCAGTCCGGCGGCGTCACCAACGAGAAAGATGTTGCCGAAATGCCACCCGCGAAAATCAAAATTAATCAATTCCGCCGAGGCCTTATGCCGACGTAACGGATAACCGTACTTGTCCCCCCAGGTGAGGAGATTGGTCTTCAAGATACTGGCCTTCATGCGTTTCGAGTCAACATAGGCACCGATCGATGCGGTATCCCGATGGGGGAAGACCCAGGCATAGCCGTTGGCAAATAAGGAACTGTCCAAATGCCATTGCATTTCAGGATAGTCTCCAGGAACTTGATAATTTATCCCTATTCCGATGTCGCTAATGGCTAGTCCGAGTGCCCTTCGCACCAGAGAAGATGAACCGTCGGCACCAACGAGGGAGGTGAAAGTCAGCTGCTCTTTTTTCCCGGTTGCTCTGTCTTCACAGAGGAGATTTTGGCTATCAATGGAAATCACCTGGTAACCGAGACGAATTTCCACTCCGGCTTGAACAGCCTGCAGAGCCATTTTTTGCCCTAGTTTCTCCCTGTTCACTGTGGCGATTATTGGGGTCGGTGACGACACGCAAATCTGCTGAAAACGGGTAAAAACCTGCTGTTTTGCAAATTGTTTTTCCGAGATATCAAACGGGATCTTTTTTAGCAAACCGTTCCAGGTGATGCCTCCGGCGCAAACCTTTCTACCAAGGGTTTTTTTACGTTCTACAACCAGGGTGGTTAAGCCATGGGAGGCGGCAGCCGTAGCGCAGGCCAAGCCACCTGGACCGGCACCGATGATAATTACGTCATAAAACATAAGAATATTATAACAAAAAAACCTGCTTGGTGCCCAAAAAACGGCATCAAGCAGGTTCGTTTTGTCCCTCTTAATAAAAAAGTATGGCAGATTTATTATCCTTCGGCGAGCACTGCCCTAAGAAATTCCTTGTTCATTCGGGCAATATTGCGAATGGATATCCCCTTAGGGCACACAGCCTCACATTCACGGGCATTGGTACAGTTGCCGAAACCTTCTTCATCCATTTGGGCAACCATCGCCAGGGCGCGGGTTTTCCGTTCCACCTGACCTTGCGGGAGGAGGGCGAGTTGCGAAATCTTGGCACTGGTAAAGAGCATGGCGGCACCATTAGGACAACTGGCAACGCAGGCCCCGCAACCGATACAAGCTGCGGCATCCATGGCCAATTCAGCCTGTTGGGACGGGATTGGGAGACTATTGCCGTCCGGGGTTCCTCCGGTATTGACCGAGACGTAGCCGCCGGCCTGAATGATGCGATCAAGTGCCGACCGGTCAACCAGGAGATCTTTCTTGATAGGATAGGCCCGTGAGCGAAAAGGTTCAATGACCAGGATATCGCCGCTTTGAAAATGGCGCATATGCAGCTGACAGAGGGTTACTTCCTTTTCCGGGCCGTGGGCGACACCGTTCACCACCGCACCGCACATCCCACAGATACCCTCGCGACAATCGTGATCGAAGGCTACCGGATCCCTTCCTTCCTTCGTGAGTTTTTCGTTAAGCACATCAAGCATTTCGAGAAAAGACATATCGGTATGAATGCCGTCCAGGAGATACGTTTCGAACGCGCCCAATGCATCACTGTTCGGTTGTCGCCAGATCTTCAGCGTCAGGTTAATGCTGCTCATAGTGTCTCTACCTTAAAATTTCTGTTTAAGCCCGCTGTTACGGCGTGGTGTATCTTCTATTTATAACTGCGTTGACTGGGTGTCACATATTCGAAAACCAGCGGTTCCTTATGCATGACGGGTGCTTTCTCGTTGCCGGCGTGTTCCCAGACCGAGACGTGGGAAAAATTGACATCATCTCGTTTAGCCTCATTCTCTTCGGTTTGGCTCTCTTCCCGCAGGTGGCAGCCGCAGGATTCCTCTCTTGCCAGGGCATCGCGGATCATGATTTCGCCAAACTCAAGAAAATCGGCAACTCTTCCTGCCCTTTCCAGCGATTGGTTTATTTCTTTGTTCGTTCCGGGAAGGTATACGGAATCCCAGAACTTTTTCCTGATCTTCGGGAGTTCTTCGAGGGCGGCTTCGAGGCCCGCTTTGTTCCTGGCCATGCCGCAATTATCCCACATCAATCTGCCGAGTTCCTTATGGATTTCATCAACCGTGAATTTTCCGGCCGAACCGCCGACGCTATTCTTCAACATCTTGGAGATCCTGTCATCCACCCAACGTTTTGAATCGATGAACGGGTCGGCATGCTCGCTTATTTTTTCCAGTTTATGTGTTCCCAGATAGTGGGCGATGGAGGTGGCAATAATAAAATAACCGTCGGCCAGCCCCTGCATCAAAGCACTTGCCCCGAGGCGATTGGCGCCATGGTCGGAGAAGTTGCATTCGCCGATAGCAAAGAGACCGGGAATAGTGGTCATTAAATCGTAATCAACCCAGAGTCCGCCCATGGTATAGTGGACTGCGGGATAGATCATCATCGGTTCCACCATTGGATCGCTGTCGGTGATCTTTTCGTACATCTGGAAGAGGTTACCATACTTTTTGTAGATGGTATCCCTGCCGTCCCGTTTGATGGCATCGGCAAAATCCAGATAAACGGCAAGTCCGGTGGTGCCGACTCCCTTGCCGTAATCACATTGTTCCTTGGCATTACGCGAGGCGACATCTCGGGGTACCAGGTTGCCGAAACTCGGATATTTATTTTCCAGGTAATAATCCCTGTCGCTTTCCGGGATGTCGGCCGGTTTGCGGGTATCGCCTTTGGTCTTCGGTACCCAAACGCGACCGTCGTTACGCAGGCTCTCACTCATGAGGGTGAGCTTTGATTGATAATCGCCGTGCACCGGAATGCAGGTCGGATGGATCTGCACAAAAGAAGGGTTGGCAAACCCCGCACCACGCTTGTGAGCGCGCCAGGCCGCTGTGACATTCGAAGCCATGGCATTGGTGGAGAGAAAATAGACGTTGCCATAACCGCCGGTGGCGAGAATAACAACATCGGCAACGTGACTTTCAATCTCTCCGGTCATGACGTTACGGACGGTGATGCCCCTGGCCCTTCCGTCGACAACCACCACATCCATCATTTCCCGGCGGGTGTACATTTTTACCCTGCCGCTGTGGATCTGCCGCGACAGTGCACCGTAGGCGCCGAGAAGGAGCTGCTGTCCGGTCTGACCACGGGCATAAAATGTTCTCGATACCTGGGCGCCACCGAAAGATCTGTTGGCGAGCGTTCCGCCATACTCTCTGGCAAAGGGAACGCCTTGCGCCACACATTGATCGATTATCTGATTACTGACTTCTGCCAGTCGATAAACATTTGCCTCTCTCGCCCGAAAGTCACCGCCTTTGATGGTATCGTAAAACAGCCGGTGGATGGAATCGCCGTCATTTTGATAGTTTTTTGCCGCATTGATCCCGCCTTGGGCGGCAATGGAGTGGGCGCGCCTCGGGCTGTCTTGAATACAGAAGGTTTTAACCTGATATCCCTGTTCGGCAAGGGTCGCCGAAGCCGATGCGCCGGCAAGACCTGTGCCCACAACAATTATGCTGAATTTTCTCCTGTTGGCAGGATTGACAAGCTTGTTGGAAAAACGATGATTGCTCCATTTTTTTTCCAGGGGGCCGGATGGTGCACGAGAATTGAGTTCCATATTGCAAAGCCTTGTCTAGTTTCTTTTTGTGGATAATCCAGTGAATCGCAGATTATATGAAAAGTGTTTATCGCTCGTCTATCGGCAATCAGTAGGATGCCCCGAGACCGGTCATAAAATAAAAAGCAACGCCTGCGAATACCAGAAAGAAAAACAGCGGGATAATTATGGTAAGCCTGGCGATCAGAATATTATACCTGGGATGATTGACGCCGAAGGTCTGCAGCATGCTCCAAAAACCGTGGCTGAGATGAATGAACAGGGCCGCGAAAGCAAGAATGTAGAAGAGTGCATAAAAAAAGTTGCTCAACAATTGCTTGACTGTCACCGAGATGAGGACGGTTTTGGGAGAGAAGGTGAAACCAAAGATATGGACAACAAGAAATGCCAGGAGAAACAATCCGGTGTAGGGCATGGTTTCAGAGGCGAATGAGTTCTTGACAACACGGGTGCAAACAGCGTATCTGGAGTTGCTCACAGCTCGGTTCTGGTAGAACAGATAGAGACCGACGACAATATGGACCAGGAAAACCGCAAGTAAACCTAAACTGAACGTCAGCACTATAAGCGGATGACTGTGCAGTTCATTGGCATATCCTTGAAAAACTTTACTGCTCATGAAGATAGTGGCATTTCCGGCCACATGGGTGCATAAAAATAAAAACAACAGCAACCCTGATGTTGCCATAATGAGTTTCTTACCGATCGAGGAAGTTAAAAATCTGACAAACCACATAAGCGCACCTTGGGAAGAAAATTATGAGTTGGTGTTATTGTTTTGTTTGCACTGATAATATAAAAAAAAAATAAAAAAGAAAGGGAAAATTGGTTTTTCTCCGGTTCTTATCTCCATGCGCTATTCAACCTCGCTATTTTCATAATCAATATTTGAATAACCATTCTATATAACTGCACATAAATTATTCAATGTCACATCTATCAATAATATTTGATTTGGATGGCACCCTCGTTGATACTCTAGAGGATATCGCCGAAACCGCCAATGCTGTTCTTACCCACCATAGTCTCCCGGTTCACACATTGAATGAATATAGACGTTTTATCGGCGATGGTTTGAAGATCCTCATTGAAAGGATTACTCCACCCGGCACGGAACAACATCTTCTCAAGGCTTGCTACCGGATGTTTTTTCAGCTTTATTCGGAGAATTGGCAGAATACCTGCCATCTTTACGACGGGATAGACGACCTGTTGCTCAATCTTAAAAAACAGGGCATCGGCATTGCCGTGTTATCCAATAAGCCACACGCCTTCACCAAACTCTTTATCGAAAAGTTTTTTCCCGGAGAGCCGTTTGCCTGTGTTTATGGTCAAAGGGATGGGGTTGCCAAAAAGCCCGATCCGACCGTTGCTCTTGCAATAGCCGAAAGGTTGGGAAACTGTCCTCGGAATATGCTTTTCGTCGGGGATTCGGGTATCGATATCCGGACCGGCAAAGCCGCCGGAATGACTACCGTTGCAGTGTCCTGGGGTTTTTGCAGCATCCAAGCATTACGGGAAGAAAACCCCGATTTTATCATCAATAGCCCAATGGAGCTTTTACAATATGTTCGACCTCTCGCCTGAAATACTCAGTCTCACAAAATATGCCGCACCTCCGATTACCGGTGCTTTCATCGGATATCTGACCAACCACGTTGCGATCAGAATGTTGTTCCGGCCCTTGCAACCTTGGAAAATTGCCGGAATCAGGGTGCCGATGACCCCGGGCGTCATTCCTTCCAAGAGGCTGGATTTTGCCAAAAATATGGGAGAGGTTGTCGGAGATCATCTCTTGACCAGCGAAGAGATCGGCAAGGGCTTGCAAAATGAGGCTTTTCAACATCATTTGTTCTGCCTTATCAAAGACGGAATAGAAGGGGTGTTACAGCAAAATCTTGGAACTCTCGCTTCAATAGTTCCAGCGAAATTTCGAGTATATTTTGATATCGGCAGCAAAACCGTCATTTATCAAGTCAAAGAAAAGATCCGTCTTTTTATCGGTTCAGAGGAATTCAAGGAGATTGCCGAACGATCCATTGAGCTGCGAATGGAACAATTTCTTGCATCCGAGATAGGATCGGTTGTCGGCGGTTCGCAAAGGGAAATGGTTTACGGCTTTATCGAGGAGAATATTGCCCGGATGTTTATGGGTGAGGCGATGGAGCAATGGGTGGAAGATTTCATGCACCAACAGGTTTACGGCATTTTGCAGCGGGGAAAATCCTTGAGCGATCTTCTTCCCGGCTCTCTTCTTGAATTGCTGCAAGTCACTTTAGAGAAACAGACACCTGCGTTTCTCAAGCGTTTGGCAGCAATTGTTTCCGAGCCTGAGGTGCGGGATAAGATCGTCAAGGGTGGTTGTGAGGGAGTTGACAGCTTTATTGGTTCGATGGGCCCGATGGCCGATATGGTTCGTGGCTTTTTGCGCATGGAGACGGTGGAAGAAAAAATTCGAGCCTATCTCATTGAAAAAAATGATGATATTGTTGCTTGGCTGGAATCCGAAGAGGTGCAGGCCAAGGTCGTCCATATTATCCGGGAGAGAAGCAGGGAGTTTTTGCATAAGCCTATTGTGCAATTTATAAAAGCCAATGATCAAGGCGTGATCGAAGAGTTTTGCTCCCGCTGCACGCACCAGATGATGCTGGTGCTCAGAGGCAAAGATATTTCGGCATTGCTTACTTCAATGCTTAAAGCAAACATGGAGAATCATTTTGAATCGGGTTCCACCAGCCTGCAGCAAGTAGGTACAATGCTGCTTGGAGAAGAATCGTTGTCGACCCAAAAGACCTGGTTGACCCAGGAACTCTGCTCGATTCTCCAATCCCCGGAGACCTTTGATACAATAGAATCGCTGATTGACTCGATGGCTGCCGCTCTGCTGCAGAAAAAAATCGGGAAAATGGCAAATATCGTCCCTGCCGGCGTGAAAGATGGTATGGCCAAGTCTTTACAAAAAAGGACTTCCGCTATGCTCGCCACCGAGGTGCCCGGCCTTGTCCAATCTCTGAATATTAAAAAAATTGTTACAGAGAAAGTAAATTCCCTCAATCTCTTGAGACTGGAAGGCCTGCTGCTTTCGATTATGCAGGAACAATTCAAATATATTAATCTTTTCGGTTGGTTACTCGGATTTATAATTGGCTGCGGCAATCTGTTTTTTCTTTAACAACTGCCCAATTCTTTCTCAATTGAAGACTTGGTAGCAAGCTGCCCACATGCCGCAGAGATATCGGAACCCCGACTGTTCCTGATGAACACCGTAAAGTGGGCATCGAGGAGGATCTTTTGAAAAGCCATAAGCCTTTCCATGCCAGGGCTCCGGTAGGGCAAGGTCGGCGATTCATTGTAAGGAAGAAGGTTGATTTTACAGGGGATGCCTTTCAGTTTGCGAGCCAGTTCCATGGCATCATGGTCGCTGTCGTTAATGCCTTTCAAGAGGATATACTCAAACATGATTCTTTTTCTTTTCGGCATGGGAAAATCACGGCAGGCGGCGAGTAGATCATCGATCGAATAACGGTCGTTTATCGGCATCAACTTCCTGCGCGTAGCATCATCGACAGCATGCAGGGAAATTGCCAGATTGACTGTTGATTTTTCTCCTAACTCCCTAAGCTTCGGCACTATTCCACAGGTTGAGACGGTGATTCTTCTGGGGGTCAGATCCAAACCTTTTTGTTCGGTAATGATCGACAAGGAGGCGAGAACGTTGTCAAGATTATTGAGCGGTTCTCCCATCCCCATATAGACTACATTGGTAACTCTGTCCGGACCGATGAGTTTTTCCTTGGGTTCTGCAAGCAGGTAGTCCCTGGCCGCGCATATCTGATTGACAATCTCTGCCGGGGTGAGATTTCTTTTAAATCCCATAGTTCCGGTCAGACAAAAAGAGCAGCCCATGGCGCAACCGACCTGCGAGGAGATGCACAGAGTGTTTCGATCCGGTTCAGGGATCAGGACGGCCTCAACGATATTATCGTCATGGAGGCGAAAACCAAACTTGACGCAACCGTCGGCAGCCTTTTCAAGGATGGGACTGGCGAAGTGCGAAATATAGGCGTTTTCTTCCAGGATACTTCTGAATACCTTGGCAAGATCCGTCATCTGCGAAAACTCGGTTATCTCCGGGCGATAGAGCCAGCCCATAATCTGCTTTGCCCGAAAAGCTGGCTGACCAAGACTGACGACGAAGGCGATCAACTGTTCTTGGGTGAGATTTTTCAAGTCGGTTTTCATCAAGGTACTCATAGTGCTCGCCTCTGTTCCGGAACGAGAGATACTGCTCCGCTCCTTGCCTTTCCGAGTGCTGCAAGAAGAGCCTCCCGGTCTTTCGGCAGTCGTCCGGAGAGGGGCAGATAGCTTGAGGTGTGATTAGCGTGAAACTGGCAGCGAACATCTCGCAGACGCTCAATGAGCAGAGAGAGTTCAGTAAGAATTTCTTGCGGATTCGGCAGGAGGAATTTCCCGGCAAGCACCTCTTCTCCCAAAAGCGTATTTGCCAAGGGCATCAAAGTGAGGATGGCGATTTGATTGGGGGCCATTGCCGTCAGCACCTTTGCTGTTTCCTCCGCATGACGCTTGGACAAGGCCACGCCGCCAAGACCCAGAAGCGCGGTGACCGAGAGAAAAAGCCTGGAGTCGCGGATTTTTTTTGCGGCGGCTATCATTGTCTCGGCGGTTTCGCCTTTTTTGACGTGTTGCAATATAGCATCGCAACCACTTTCAAGTCCCATATACACCCGATCAAGCCCAAGAGTCTTCAATTCCTGCAAATTGTCGTGACTTTTTCCGCGAATCGCTCTGGCATTGCCATAAAGAGAAATTCTTGAGATCCAGGGAAGATATTGGCGAATGAGATGCAAAAGGCGAACCAGCCTTTTTTGCGAAAGAATAAGCACATCACCGTCGGCAAGAAACACCCTACGATGATTCCGGCAATATTGTCCGGCAAACTGAAGGTCCCGGATTATTGCCGCCTCGTCCTTGATAGTGAAGGAAACATCTTTATAGGCACCGCAGAAGGTACATTTATTATATGAACATCCGACCGTGACCTGGAGGATGAGAGCATCAGCCTCACTGGGCGGTCGGATGACATTGCCTACATACTCCATCAGGCGGCGGGATTCTTTGCTGCAAATTCTTGCATGAATTCAACCAGTTTGACTACACCTTCAAGGGGGAAGGCATTGTAAATGGAGGCTCGGCAGCCACCAAGCGAACGATGTCCCTTGAGGCCATTGAGGCCTACGGCCGTGGCCTCGGCAATAAACTTTGCCTCAAGTTCCTTGGTCGGAAGATTAAAGGGGACGTTCATCAGGGAACGCGACTCTTTCTCGGCATGACCGCGATAATAGTCGGTCCGATCAATGGCAGCATAGAGCATCTCCGCCTTTTTCTTATTAATTTTTTCGATAGCCGCAGTTCCGCCGATCTTTTTCAGCCATTTCAGTACTTCACCCATCACATAAATAGAAAAACAGGGAGGAGTATTAAACATCGACCCTTTGTCGGCATGGGTCTTGTAGGCCAGCATTGTCGGGGTGTTTGCCGGAGTCCGTGTGAGTAGATCATCCCTGATGATAACCACGGTAACCCCAGCCGGCCCGAGGTTCTTTTGTGCGCCGGCAAAAATGAGGCCGAACCTGGAAACATCGACGGGGCGGGAAAGGATATCCGAACTCATGTCGCTGATCAACATTTTATCAGACACCGGCAGGTCAGGAAACTGGGTGCCATAGATAGTGTTGTTGGATACATAATAAAGGTACTCAGAGTCATCGGCAGTAGCATATTCCCCTGGTTTTGGTACCCGCTTGAAACCGCTTTCTTCACTGGAGAAGGGGACTTCTACCGTGCCGAACAATTTTGCTTCTTTAATGGCCTTTTTTGACCAGGCACCGGTGTTGAGATATGTCCCTTTCTTTCCGGGGCCGAGCAGATTCATCGGGACCATGAAGAATTGACTTGAGGCACCACCTTGCAAAAACAGCACCTTGTAGTTACTCGGAATTGCCATCAGCTCACGCAGATTGGCTTCGGTCTCATCGGCAACGGCGATGAACTCCTTGGACCGGTGACTGATTTCGATAAGTCCGATTCCTGTTTGCTGAAAATTGACGACATCCTGTCCGGCTTTCTGCAATACTTCATAGGGGAGTGTTGCCGGCCCGGGAGCGAAATTAAATACTCGATCAGCCATTGAATGATTCTCCTGTAATATAGATGTTAAGTGAGTAACGGGTTATGATGTGTTATTTTTTCAGGTTTTACACTCCGGGATTGTTCTCGGGCATAATCTCTGGTGCGCACTGGCGCAAGGCTTCATATAAGACAATCCCGGCAGTCATGGCAAGGTTCAAACTGCGAATATGAGGATTTTGCATTGGTAAAGTGTAACACCGGTCATGGTATAATTGAATAATATCTTTCGGTAATCCCTTTGTTTCCTTGCCAAAAATTAAAAAACATCCGGGTTTGAAATGGGCTGTAGTATATCTTTTTGCTACCTTCGTTGTAAAGAAAAAGAGCTGGAGTTCATTCTGCGCCGCAAGAAAAGCATCAAGGCTCGGCCAATGATGGATGGCAACGTGTTGCCAATAATCGAGGCCTGCTCTTTTAAGGTGTTTATCATCTGTTGAAAAACCTAAGGGGTGAACCAGATGCAGGACGGTGTTTGTTGCACCGCAGAGCCTCGCTATGGAGCCGGTATTAGGAGGGATCTCGGGTTCTACCAGAACGATGTTGAATGCTTGGGAAGTAGTCATGCCGATTGTTGCAACAGAAGTGAAGAGAATTTAAAACAAAGGTATATACCTCCTGACAGGCTGTGAAACAACGAAAAAAACCGAGGTATATAGGCGGCTCGCAAAAACATTGCATTTTTATCGTTACCGAATAGATTTCACAAATCTTCATCCATCATAGTGCGGTAATAAGCCGCTTCAATATAACGATCAAGCCATGCATCTCGATTCACCTGAAACAGAAGAAGAACTACCCAGAGATGGACGATTGACCATTGTTCTTTTCCTGTTTTTCTTGTTGTTGCTTTTCCTTTTCACCCACCAGCAGATTATTCAGAGTAGTAAAATTAAACTCAATAATATACAGTTGCGTGTAACTGTTGACAAACAACTTTATCTTAAACAGGAAGAAAAAATTGTCCAGCACCCGGGATCATTGCCTTTTCGTTATTATCCATTTTTCTTTCTTCCTCTACCGATTAACAGCGCTGACAAGGAGTTACTGATGACTATAAAAGGTGTTGGGCCAGCCTTAGCCGAAACTATTATAACCTACCGTCAGAAAGTTGGTCCGATTGTGGATATTGGTAGTTTGCAGGAAATTCGGGGGATTGGCCGAAAACGGGCGACCTCTCTTGCGACCGAACTGGTCTTTGACAAAGCAGAATGACAAACGAAATTATTACCCAGCCACTCCTTGTTCTGGTTGGGCCAACGGCGATAGGCAAAACAGCCCTTTCACTGACGCTTGCCGCTCGATACGATTGCGAGATTGTCAGTGTCGATTCCATGCAAGTTTATCGACATATGGATATCGGTACGGCTAAGGCAACGAAAGAGGAGAGGGGAGATATCATGCATCATTTGATTGATATCGTCGATCCGAACGAAAATTATGATGCGGCACGATTTTCTGTCGATTCTTTAAAGGTGATTCGAGATATTCACAACCGGGGTAAATTGCCCCTTTTGACTGGCGGGACAGGTTTATATTTACGCGCGCTCTTGCATGGGATTTTTCCCGGTGTCCCTGCTGACGAAGAAGTTAGGCGAGCCCTGCACCGTCGCCTGGAAGAAGAAGGTTGCTCGAAGCTACATGAAGAATTGTTCGCAATTGACTGTGTCTCCGCTTTAAGAATTGATAAAAACGATTCTCAGAGATTGTTGCGTGCGTTGGAGATTTATTATGTTTCAGGCGTTCCGTGGTCTCTGCATCTAGAAGAACAACGTAAACAATCTCCAAAAATCGTTTTCACCAATCTTTTGCTGATAGGTCTGACCTGCGATCGAGAACAACTTTATGCTCGGATCAACCGGCGTTGCCAAAAAATGGTTGACACCGGTCTTGAAAACGAAGTCCAAAAACTCCTGGCAATGGGATACAACAGGTCAATGAAGTCTTTTGGTGCAATAGGATATCGCCATATGATCGGCTACTTAGATGGGAAATGGTCTTTAGAGGAAATGATACGCCTCCTGACGAGAGATACCAGAAGATACGCCAAAAGACAATACACATGGTTTTCAAAGATGGATGATTTGCTATGGTTTCAGGTAAATGAACCGGCAAGAATTGTCCAGTTTATCGATGAGTGGATGACGAACAAAGAGCTGTGGAATTTATAATGACCAACAAATTGTCGAACCACCTGAAAGATGGCAGGCTGGAAATCCCAACTATTTTCAGAGAATTCCTGAAAAAGCGGGGAGTTGAAGGGGATGAGGCCCTTGGCCGATTTCTATTTCCACGCCTTGACTACTTACCAAAGCCGGAAAAAATGCAGAACCTGGTGGAGGCGGCCCGCCTTGTTGTCGAATATGTAACCGCCGGAAAACAGATCGTAATCTGGGGGGATTACGATGTTGACGGTACAACAGGAACGGCTCTTCTGGTGAATTTCTTTCGAGAATTTGATATTGCAGTGTCTTGGCATATTCCCAACAGGCTGCTTGAAGGCTATGGCCTTAACATTGAATGGTTTCAGCGCCAGAGAGGCGCAGCTATATGTGGAGATTTCCTTTTAATTACAGTTGATTGTGGCATTTCCAACGGAACGGAAATTGCCCGGATTCAAGAAATGGGTGGAACGGTTATTGTGACCGACCACCATAATCTCCCGGAAGATGGTCTACCTCAGTGTTTGATTTTGAATCCTTCCATGCCTACATGCGGTTTTCATGGGGAACAACTGGCCGGCGTAGGAGTGGCCTTTTATCTGGCTGCGGGGATAAGGGCTCAACTCGTGGACAGACAACAATTCGCCGAAGTTGCGAGAAAGATAAACCTCAAACAATATCTAGCTTTTGTGGCCCTTGGGACGATCGCCGATGTGGTTGATCTGACTCCTACAAATCGAATTCTCGCGAGAGCAGGCATGGAAGCTCTGATTTGTACGAATTTCCCCGGCCTACAAGAGCTTCTTGCCTCATGCGACATTAATGGAGGGGAGATAGTCACCGAGGACATCGGTTACCTCATTGGTCCGAAGATAAATGCGGCCGGAAGACTGGGCGAAAGTGACCTTGTGGTAACTCTTTTAACGGAACGAGATCGAACTCAGACAAAGAAATTAGCAACTCAACTTTCTGCGTTAAACGATGAGAGAAAGAGGATAAGTGCAGATAATCTCGAAACGACATTAGCAAATATTTCAGTGAGTCAGGTGAACCACGACAAATGTGTTATTGTGAAGGGCTTGCTACATCAAGGAGTAGCAGGCATAGTTGCCTCGAAACTGGTTGAGGTTTACGGATTCCCGGCTTTGGTATTCACAGAAAAAAAATGCCCTGACAAATCGGTTTGTTATGTTGGTTCTGCAAGGTCGGTTGAGGGTATGAATATTACAGAAATGCTTAGAGCCTGTTCGGATTTTATTGAACGCTTCGGTGGCCATGAGATGGCGGCAGGCTTGACAGTTGTCACAGGGGATTTTGCAGATTTTTCTGCTAAATTTTCAGCTATTGCTAAAGAAAAATGGCAAACCCGGCAAATCAAGAAAAAGAAGGGCTATGACCTTGAATGTTCAGTAGAAAATCTTATGTCCGGGGAATATTTAGATTTCATGAAACTCTTGGAACCCTTTGGGCCTGGTAATCTGCAGCCTGTTTTTCGGGATATTCAGGCCAAAATCGTTGATTCACGACTGGTCGGTAAAACCGCTGAACATCTTCACCTGACGATTCGCGGCAAGTTTGCCAACCTAAAAGGCATAGGTTTCAGTTTGGGTAATCGAATCACTGAGGTGCAAAAAGAATCTCAGAGAACTTTAATATACACACCAACCATAAACCGTTTTCGCGGAATGGTCAGTTGGCAGGTGAGGGTGATTGATGTGTGAATAATCGATTCTTATCTGGCTACTGGAGATGCGGACAAGGAAAACTACATAACAGGCTAATATTATTAAAACAAAATTATTATATACATAATATACATTATGCGACATTTACAGTATCGAGCAAAACACCTTGTTATGGAGGAGTTCGCCAACCATCTCGGTTTATTTCTTACCACAATTATGCTATAAAGATGGGCTCCCTGATTTTCCAATCAATACATGACTAAACAACAAGTGTTAAAAACAACACTAAAACAATATGTAAGAATAATAATTTAATGATTATTGGAGCATTTATGTCCAGAGAAATATACCAAGAACCACTTGTAAGCCGTTACACCAGCCTTTCGATGCAACAGCTTTTTTCAGAAAAGACCCGATTTACAACATGGCGAAAATGCTGGCTTGCTTTGGCTGAGGCACAGCATGAACTAGGTTTGACCGATCTTGTCACTGAGGAAATGCTGCATGAAATGCGGGCCAATGTCGAGAATATCGACTACGAAATTGCCGCAAAAAAAGAAAAGGAAATTCGCCATGACGTCATGGCTCATGTTTTTGAGTTTGGCTTAAAATGTCCCAAAGCTGCCGGAATAATTCATCTTGGCGCAACTTCTCAATTTGTAGTTTGTAATACCGATCTCATTCTTCAGAAACTGGCCATGAAGCAAATACGCGCTTCAGTACTTCAGGTTATCAAGAATCTCTCAATCTTCTGTGAAAAACATAAAGGTCTTGCAACTCTCGGATTTACCCATTACCAACCGGCCCAGCCAACCACGGTTGGCAAGAGAAATACACTCTATATTCAAGATCTTGTGATGGACCTTGAATATATTGATAATTATCTGCAGCAAGTTAAAGCCCGTGGCGCGAAAGGAACGGTCGGCACCCAAGCGACATTTTTGGATCTTTTTAAGGGGGATCATAAAAAGGTTCGACAACTTGATCAGCGGGTTGCGGAAAAACTCGGATTTACATCAACTTTCAGCGTTACCGGGCAGACCTACACACGAAAACTCGATATGAAACTCTCCGAGACCCTCGCAGGTATAGGCGCTACCGCCCATAAGTTTGCCGTTGATCTGCGATTGCTTTCAAATCTCAAGGTTCAGGAAGAACCTTTTGAAAAAAACCAGACAGGTTCATCCGCCATGGCCTATAAAAGAAATCCGATGCGTTCTGAAAGATTGACTGGATTGGCTAGAAAATTAATGAATTTGCCGCAGAATTTTGCGGCTACCTACAGTAATCAATGGTTTGAGAGAACCTTGGATGATTCGGCAATTCGAAGAATGGATATACCTCAATGCTTTCTCCTGGCCGATGCAATATTAAAGTTATTTGCGAATATCACATCTGATATGGTTGTATTTCCAGAGCAAATAAACAAACACCTGGTCTCCGAACTACCCTTTATGGCTACGGAAAAAATCCTTATGGGGGCGGTAGAGAAAGGGAAAAGTAGGCAAGAGATGCATGAGATCGTCAAAGAACACTCAATTGCCGCTGGATTTGTGGTCAAGGAAGAAGGAAAAGAAAATGACCTACTTTTTCGTTTGGCAGCCGATGAACATATCCCCTTCTCTTTCGAGGAACTTGCAGCAATGGTCAGTGATTACTCCCAGTTTACCGGCAGGGCAAAAGAACAAACGGAAGAATTTCTAAACGAGATTGTATATCCTCTCCTTAAAGTAAATTCTAAGGAAATGCGAGATATTGACTCTACTCTCTCGGTTTAGGCGATGGCATTACAGAGATTAGCGGAAGTATACTTGCGAATATTGCCCGGAAAATTTCACTACTTAAAATTCATCCTGGAGGCTTATGATAACCTGGCAATTCTTTCTGCCTATGATTGTTCTGCGGGTATCGTCGTTATCAGGTATCCACAGGACATGGCAGCTGAACTCTTCAGGCTGTTGGCTGCAATCGCTGCGTCCTTAACGGCAATCAATACTCATAAGTAATTGGAAAATATACTCAATATGGAGCAAAATGTTTTTTACATCAAGACGTTCGGTTGTCAGATGAACGAAAGAGATTCGGAGATTATGGCCCAGACTTTATCGAGTCATGGCTATCACGAAAGCATGAATTATCAAGAGGCGGATCTGGTGATTCTCAACACATGCTCAATCCGTGCCAAAGCTGAGCAAAAGGTTCTGAGTTTGTTGGGTTATCTGAGAAAAGCCAAGGAAAATAAACCGTCGATGAAGATCTGCGTAGCCGGTTGCGTGGCGCAACAGGAAGGTGCCAGACTTATCGAAAGGATGCCCCATGTCGATTTGGTTATTGGAACCCAACAAATATACCATCTTGAAAATCATCTCCAGAGAGTAGATCTTGAGGGCAGCTTGGTTATTACTGGCCTCCTTGATAATTATGAAATCCCTCAATTTCTCCCGGAAATCTCACAACTCGGACGGGTCTCGGAAACTCTTTCCTCCTCCCCTGCCCCGCGCCCTTGCAGCAGATTTGTGACAATAATGCAGGGTTGTAATAACTACTGCACCTATTGTGTTGTCCCCTACACAAGAGGGCGAGAAATATCGCGAAAGGTTAATGAGATAATAGAAGAAGTGAAGGCATTGGCTGAAGAAGGAGTTAAAGAAATTACGCTCCTTGGGCAGAACGTCAATTCATACGGCAAGACCAATACTGTTAAGGAAACAGGCACAAAATACACTTTCACTGACCTGCTCAAAGAGGTATCACAGGTTGAAGGTGTGGTGCGCCTGCGATTCACCACATCCAATCCCAAGGACCTTACCGATGACCTCATGCGCAGTTTTCGGGATGTTGAGAATCTTTGTCCGCAGTTTCACCTGCCAGTACAGGCTGGTTCGGATCGAATCCTGAAGAAGATGAACAGAAAATACACGGTAAGTGAGTATCTGGAAAAAGTTGATAAATTGCATGAATATTGCCCGGAAATAGCCTTAACTACCGATGTTATTGTCGGTTTTCCCGGTGAAGAAGACGAGGACTTTGAGGCGACTATGACACTTCTTGAAAAAGTTCGTTTTCATGGGTCATTCTCTTTTAAATACTCCGACAGGTCCGGCACCAGAGCCAGTGCCTTTGTGGATAAGGTCGATGAAGGTGTGAAAGCAGCCAGGCTATACCGCTTCCAGAACCGGCAAGATGAGATAAGTCTTGAAAGAAACAGAGAATATCTTGGGAAAATCAAAGAGGTGATGATTGAGGAATGGGGTCGGGATGGGTTAAGGGGACGCACCGACACCAATCACATTGTCCACTTGAACAACTGCACCGCAGATTATTTTCCGGGTGATATTGTTGCCGTTAAGATTCTTCATGCCGGACAACATTCCTTGCAGGGAGAAATCGAGAAAATAGATTAATTGTTAGTCGTATCTACCTAAATTAAAATACAATTAAAATACAATTAAATTTGTTCTTCATCTCCATCCGGCACATGTTCATCGTTTTCCCCACTCCCCTCCTTTCTCTGCGGCTCAAGACCGGGCAGCGGTAAATTTTGTTTTGCAGGTTCTCGACCACTGCCCGCTGAAGGTACTATTTTTCTGAGAGTTCGGCTTGAGAGTCGTTTGCCTTTTGCCGCAGCATTTTTTATTAAAAATTCACTTAAGGCAATCTCCATACTGTTGGTTTTTGCCCTGGCTGAAGGCACCAGATAGATCTTTACGAATTTGTTCTCGCCGAAATCCAGATGGAGGATTTTCGATCGTTTGTGTTCCGGAAAGAGCCGGTATTCCTTTTCAAGGATAAAACTTGGGGTCGTGAAGCGCTTGACGTAGGCAAGATTTTCGACACCGTCCCGGTAGATGACGTTGAAAATTATATCTTTCTCGACGACGCCAAACCATGCCAATTCCTGACCGACATAGAGTTTTTCGACAACCGGAATGATTTTATAGAGCCCGTCGGTAAAGAGAAGAAACAATTTGTCATACTCGGAGCAGGCGACGGATATATCTTCTGTCGAATCTTCTTCCTTGATATGGTGGCCGAGGAAGCCGGTTTTTCGGTTATACACCGCAACCAGATTGGAGATGGCCACCGTTCTGATGCTGACTTCCGAAAAGCTTGCAATTTCAGTCTTTCGAGGGTGCAGGTGACCATATTTTTCCAACAACTGGTCGAGAAAGGAAATCGTAAAACCAATCATATCCTTTAAGGATTTGACGATTTCTTTGATTCTCTTTTTTATTTCCTTGATTTCTTTCAGCTGTTTGTTGATATCGTAGCGGGAAATCCGTTTTATCCTGATTTCCAGAAGTCGTTCGACATCTTCCTTGGTGATCGGGCGGAGAAGCTGTTCCCGGTATGGAAAAAATGATTTCAGCACAGTCGTTACCACAGACGGATAACTTGTTTCCTCTTCGATATTCTTATACAGTCGCTCCTCAATAAATAGTTGCTCGAGGATTTTTGCGTGTAATTTTTCTTCAAGTCGCCCTTGCTCTATCTCAAGTTCTTTCTGAAGATCATCCTTTAATCTGGCGGTATTAAGACGTAAAACCTCGGTTACTGTTAAGGTCTCCGGGGTCATTCCATTTATCAGAGTAAGGTTGGGGGTGATTGGTACTTCACAGTCGGTAAAGGCATAGAGGGCTGCGATTGTGTCTTTTGCGTATATTCCCCTTGCCAGTTTTATTTCAATTTCAACGTTCTCCGCGGTATAATCGTTGATCGAGACAATCTTTATTTTCCCGGCCTTCGCCGCTTTCTCGATGGAATCCGTTAAAGATTGGGTGGTGGTTGTGTAGGGGATTTCTTTGATGATAATAGTTTTTTCATTTAATTCTTCAATTCTTGCCCGACACCTGACTTTTCCGTTGCCGTCTTCGTAATTGCCAACATCGATCAGGCCTCCTTGGGGAAAATCCGGGTAGAGCGTAAATTCTTTTCCGCGCAAAATGTTCTTTTGGGCTTCCAGAAGTTCACAAAAATTATGGGGCAGAATCTTAGTTGCCATGCCGACTGCAATACCTTCTGCCCCCATGAGGAGAAGCAGCGGAATCTTGGCGGGAAGGGTCACCGGTTCCATCATCCGGCCGTCATAGGATTCGATAAATGTTGTGAGATCTTTGTTAAAAAGGATCTCTTTGCCAAGTGGAGACAGGCGGCACTCTATATATCTGGCAGCTGCAGCCCGATCTCCGGTGTAGATATTGCCGAAATTCCCCTGTTGTTCTATGAGGAATCCCTTGTTGGAGAGGTTGACCAGTGCTGCAAAAATCGACTGATCGCCATGGGGATGGAGCTTCATGGTCTCCCCGACAAGATTGGCGACCTTATGAAAACGGCCGTCATCCATGTTGTAAAGAGTCTGCAGAAGGCGGCGTTGAACAGGTTTTAAACCGTCTTCAACAGAGGGAATCGCTCGTTCGCGGATAACATAGGAGGTGTATTCGAGGAAATTTTTATCAAATAATCGGTGCAGTTTGCCGGGATGTGATTCCATCATTTTTTCTAAGCGGTCCGTAGGTCGGTTTCACCCCTCTCGTGTACGGCGAGGTGTAAATTACGTTATTAATTGGTAAGGATCAGGTGGTCCATAATGTATTTTCGTCGCACAGGGGTGTTTTTGCCCATATAGAAGGTGAGAACCTTGGTCACCTCGCTGAGAGAATCAAGGGTCACATTCTTGAGACGAATATCCGGTCCGATAAATTGTTTAAACTCTTTCGGGGAAATCTCGCCAAGCCCTTTGAAACGCGTTGTTTCAACCCCTTGCCCCTTGCTGCCTGAGCCCTGCAATTTAAGCGTCGCCGTCTGTTTTTCCTGCTCGGAATAACAGTAGATTGTTTCTTGTTTGTTGCGAACGCGAAAGATCGGAGTCTCCAGGATATAGACGTATCCAAGTTTGACTAATGGCTCGAAATAATGCAGAAAAAAGGTAAGGAGCAGGTTTCTGATATGAAGGCCGTCAACATCGGCATCCGTTGCCAAAATCACCTTGTCGTAGCGTATGTCGGAAATCGAATCCTCGATATTGAGAGCCCGCATCAGGGCATACATCTCTTCATTTTTGTAGAGCATGGCCATTTTTTGGCCATAGACGTTGAGCGGTTTTCCTTTCAACGAAAAGACCGCCTGGGTCATAGGGTCTCTCGATGAAACAATCGAACCGGCGGCCGATTGCCCCTCGGTAATAAAGACCATGCTTTCTCTTCCCTCCAGCGAGGGCTTGTCCTTTGCGGGGTGGTATTTGCAGTCTTTCAGCTGATCGATTTTCAGTGCGACTTTCTTGGCATTGGCACGCGCTTCAGAGCGGACACTCTGTAGTTCTTTGCGTACGTCTTCATTGCGCAGTATCTTCTCAATGAGGATCTGCGCCGATTCGGTATCTTTGTAGAGGGCACTGGAAACGGCATCCCGGACTTTGCCGGCGATCCACGACCGTATTTCGGTGTTGCCGAGTTTGTTTTTAGTCTGCGATTCAAAGACCGGATCCTTGATCTTGATCGCCAAGGTTCCGACTATACCGTCGCGGACATCGGTGTTGATAAATTTTTTGCCGGAGAATTCGTTTATGCCTTTGAGGATACCCTCCCGGAATGCAGAAAGATGAGTGCCTCCTTCACTGGTGTAGGTGCCGTTGACAAAGGTAAAGTAGCAATCGCTGAAGGTGTCGGTGTGTGAAAAGGCAAATTCAAGGATCGCATCCCGGTAATAGATGGGTTTATAGAGCTGCGCCCCATCCAGTTCCTTATCGAGGAGATCGAGCAAGCCGTTGGCCGAATAAAAAACCTTTTTGTCGAAATAGATTTTCAGGCCGGCGTTAAGATAGGCGTATCTCCATAATCGTTTTTCAACAAAGGCCGGATCAAAGGTGAACTCGGGAAACATCTTGGTTGATGGCATGAATTCGATGAGTGTGCCATTCTTTTCCTCGGTGTCCCCCTCCGTCTTGTCGATGAGTTTGCCATCGTTAAATTTCGCTGATGCAAATATTCCTTCACGATAGGATGTTACAGTGAATACCTCTGAAAGCGCATTAACCGCCTTTGTGCCAACACCATTAAGACCTACCGAAAACTGAAAGACATCGGTGTTATATTTTGCCCCGGTATTGATGGTTGATACACAATCTACTAACTTACCAAGCGGTATACCTCTGCCGAAATCCCGTACGGTTACATACCCGGTCGAACCGATGGTAATGTTAACCCGCTTCCCTGCCCCCATGATAAATTCGTCGATGGCGTTATCCACTACCTCTTTGAGGAGAATATAGATGCCGTCATCGTGATGCGAGCCGTCGCCGAGCCGGCCGATATACATCCCCGGACGCTTGCGAATATGGTCCAGGGAACTCAGGGTTTTTATCTTGCTTTCATCGTAAGTAGCTGAAGATGCATTCATATTATGATAATCCACGGAAGAGAAAGAGTATTTGATAACACGGCATCTTATTGTATTTCAGGGCAAGACGCAACCCTGTTGAACGGGGTTATTGAAGATGGAAGAGTGTTCTTCAGATGTCACTCGCCGGAGGCAATTTCAGGTGCAAAAGTGAAAATCAGGCCGGAGAATCTCCGAGACCTCGAAATCACATCATCCTGATACGTTCACAATCCGGGCAGATCCAAGTTGGGCCATTGCTGATGCCCCACTTATTTTCTTCAAAGCAGTCTTTGCAAATCATAAATCCGCACGGACAACTCCAGCAGAACTCCTGCTTCTGCTTGCAGCAGTGACATATGTATTCGCCACTCCTCCTTTTTCTATAGCCTTTTGGGCGCTTTTCCTGATCGTTCATGACACTTCCCGTTCAACCCATTGACTATAGGAATTGCTTACAAGGGGGATCTCCTGTGCTATGATTTCAGGGATTTCGTAAGGGTGTTCCTGGAGCAATACCTCTTCAATCAGGGCGTAATGTTGCGGAAGCGTTTTCAGGCTGAGGATGAATTCATTTGCGGTAGTGATTTCCTCGCGCCATCGGTAGACACTGGCGATAGGGGCCGAGATTTGCGCGCAGGCAACCAGTCTGCGTGCAAGGAGTAAATCGGCGATACGCTCAGCATCTTCCTTATGCTCGACGGTGGTAGAAATAAGAAGAAGAGTTTTCATGGTATTGTTACCGGATTAAGGTTTGTTTTGGATGCTTTTCTTTAGCCATCTATTATAATAACTCGTTGGACCTTGCCAACGAAAGAGCGTTGGACTCATTAATTTAAGACTTGGTGTACTATGTTTTTAGTCGTCGATATCGGCAATTCACATACCGTCACGGGCATGTATGAATATGACAAACTTGTCGGGCAATGGCGGATGAAGTCCGATGCCAAGAGTACCGCCGATGAACTGGCAATTCGCTATCACACACTGTTTGCCATGGCCGGCATACAAAAAAAGAAGATTCACGGAATCATTATTGCCAGTGTCGTTCCCACCCTGGAGACGGCATGGGTTGCCTGTTGTCGGAAACATTTTGCCGCCCACCTGGAGCACGATATTATTGTCATTGCTGTCGAACGCTTAAAAAATCTTATCGCCGTGCACCTTGATAATCCGCAGGAGGTCGGCGCTGACCGGCTGGTTAATGCAATTGCCGCCTGGAATCTTAAGCCATGCAAACAGATTGTCATCGATTTCGGGACTGCCATCACCTTTGACTGCCTTACCGAGAAGTGCGAGTATTTGGGCGGGGTTATTCTGCCGGGAATAGCCATTTCTCTTGAGGCCTTGTCCAGTAAAACCGCTAAACTCCCGCATATCGATGTCTCCGAGGCTCCCCCCCTGATCATCGGAAAATCGACCGTGCAAGCGATGAAAAGCGGCATCCTTTACGGCTACGGGGCGATGATCGACGGCCTGGTGAAGGGTATTAAAAAGGAAATGGTTCAATCCGAAGGCGAGGATTTTCGGGTGGTGGCCACTGGCGGCATGGCTGCATTGATCTCACCCTTTGCCACCACAATTGACTTGATAGACCCAATGCTGACCCTCATGGGCCTGGCGATCATCTATCGGAAGATAGTGCGCAAATGAATATTCCCCTGCCACCTCTGCCACTCAAAAAAGGCGACACCCTGGGGATCGTTGCCCCGGCCGGTCGATTGGTCGATACGAACCGTTTTTTCAAGGGCCTTGAAGTACTCCGGGAAATGGGTTTTAACGTCACGTATCCCAGAGATCTCTGGCCTGGCAAGGAATATCTTGCCGACAGTGATGAAAATCGTGCCTCCGAATTCAACCGTTTGCTGCGTGACCCGGAGATCAAGGCCCTCATTGGCCTGAGGGGTGGCTTCGGCTGCCTGAGAATGATCGATAAAATCGATCTGGTCTTGGTTGCCGCCCATCCAAAAATGATAATCGGCTTTTCCGATATAACCGTATTACAGAATTACCTCTATGCCAAAACCGGTTTGATATCCTTGCATGGGCCGGTTGTAACTTCGTTGGGAGATGCCGCAGTACCTGCCCTCAAACGCTTTTTTCTTTGTCTTTCCGGGAAATGGGACGAGCCTCTGACGATTAAAAAAATAGAGGTGCTCCGGGACGGCCCAACCCGTACCGCTCCCTTGGTGGGAGGCAACCTGGCAAGCCTGATCAGCCTTCTTGGCACCCCCTACGACTTTTCCTGGGATGATAAAATCATCTTTCTTGAGGATGTGAACGAGCCGGCGTATCGGCTTGATCGGATGCTGACGCAACTCTTTCTAGCAGGCAAATTCAAGAGGCTTGCCGGCCTTATTCTCGGCGAGTTTTCAGGCATTTACCCTGACGATGCTACCCAGCAAATCGATTATTTGGAAACCATTTGGCGCAGGGTTCTTACGCTTTGTGATAAAGGCGATTTTTCCATTTGGGGTAATTTCCCCTCCGGCCACTGTCCGGTCAATATGACCTTGCCTTTGGGTGCTCTTAGTCAAATGCAGAGCGGAAAATCGCGTCTTTTGTTTCCATCCGCCCGCACCCGATATGTGATATGATGTTTGACTTGTGGACGGATACATGCTATAGGATGGACAAGGCTGTCGGTTGCTGTATGTAACATGCTCATTAATCTCATAAAAACAAAAACTTTGTTCCTTTCACCCATGAAAAAACAATTGAAAAAGTCTGTTGTTTTTGGATTGCTCGGCACCTTCTTCTTTTCCTCGGTTTTTGCTGCCGACTATTTAACCGTCACTGCTGACAATACCACTATCAAGACCGGTCCGGGGAAAAATCATCCCACTTCCATGGAGCTTTTCCAGGGATATCCGCTGAAGGTAATCAAAAAGGATGGAGAATGGTATCAAGTCTCCGATTTTGAGGGAGATACCGGTTTTGTGCACCAGGGTAGTGTGAAAAAATGCGATACTGTCATCGTCATCTCGGAAAAAAGCGTCAATATGCGTGCTGAACCGGCAACCACCGGTGCTGTTGTGGCCGATGTTGAGCGGGGAGTTGTTATGACCAAGCTGGCGACCAAAGAAAAATGGACCCAGGTACGTCACAGCAGCGGCACTACAGGGTGGATTTTCAATACTCTCATTTGGCCCTGATTAAGAATATCGACAATCCTTTTTTCTAAAGCCAGGGGGAGTCGCACTTTCTGCTTAGCCTTGTTGGCAAAGAGCAAAAACCCTTGCTCAAGGGCGTGATAAAGCAGATCCCTGGTGATCTCGACGTCCTTCCGGCAATATCGCTGTATGAGATCAATCCTCCCCTCTTTATACCATTTAAGCGCCTGCAGCCCATCTGCCGTTTTGGCCGTCCCAAGGGTATGTTCAGCAAGACTGTTGAGGCTTAATCGATACCCCAGGTAGTTATGGGTCTCCTCCAACAGGTCAAGGGTTGGAAGACGGTTTAGATCGATTGTGGTATACGAAGATAACACCTTGTTATCAAACCGCTTGTTATTGAATCCGACTATCAGTGCAAACGATTGCAGGTGTGTGATCAGTTGGTCCATCTCGTGTTCGAGATAGGTGACGCAGTCATTGATTTCTGAATCATATACCACCGCTACGGAAACCCCCATCTTGTCTGCGTGATGCCACCCTCCTACCTCTTCTGCCGAACGGATTGTTTCAAGATCGAACACTCCGAATCTATCCGGTAAAACTGCCAAACCTTGCGGCGCATGGAGGTATACGATATTCTCCGGACTCGGGTGTTTCTGCAGGACTTCTTGCGATTCGACTCTTGTATCTTCGTTCTTTATGGGCTTTCTTAAAATAGTCTCGAGAAGAAAAAGACAGGCACGCTTGTCGATAGGCCTGTTGCCAGATCCACATTTCGGTGAATGAACGCAGGAAGGGCAACCCGTATCGCAGCCACAAGACATAATTGTCTGCCGGGCTTGCAAAAGAAGGTCATCAATTTTCGCAAAGGCCTCCTTTGTCAGTCCAACTCCGCCGGGATAGCCGTCATAAATAAAAATCGATGCCTTTTCGGTCTGCTCATGGAAAGGACAGGAGATCCCGCCGATATCGTTTCGGTCGCAGAGAACCAGCAAAGGAAAAAGGGCTATCATGGCGTGTTCCAGGGCGTGAATCGCCCCCATGAAATGGTATTTTTTCCGTTCGAGGCTTGCAACCGCCTCCTGGGGAATATCAACCCACAGGCCTTCGCTTTCAATGATCTGTTCCGGCAAGTCGAGAGCCGTTGTAGCGATAAGTTTTTGCGTGTGATTGTTGCGTTTTTGATACCCGGTCACTTTTTCAGTGACTCGTACCCTGCCGAAAGAAACCTGGATGCCGAAACTGTTCTTTGTCGCAAGCACTTCAAGGATCTCTGTGCGTTTTTCGCTCATCGGCCGAGTAAAATACTTGGGTGTTTCGCGGTGCGCCAAGACTTCGTTGCCCTGGAGATCTAAGGTGTCGATCACCCAGGTGGTCGATCGATGCAGATATATCGCCCCCGGATGACACTCCTTTAAACCGCGCCCGGTATCGATCTCCCCTATTACCTCCCCGTTTTCCCGATCAATTATGGCCAGCTGTGTCCCGCCACCGCGCAGGTTGACATGGCGGTGCGGATATTTTCGGGAAGAAATCCATTGGTCGCCGGTTGCGGTCTGAAGCAGTGCCCCGGACCGTGAAAGAACGGCAAGGCTTTCTCGAATAGCACTGTTTTGCATAAGATTTTCAGAAAATGATAAGGGCAGTTCGGCAGCACAGCAGTGCAAATGCTGCTCCATGATCGAGACATTGGTCGGATTCAAGACCGTGGCCTCCGGGGATCTGGCAAAAAAATCCTCCGGTTGCCGCATAAAGTGCTGATCCAAGGCATCTTCCTGGCCGATAAGAATGGTCGCCGAATTTCTCGCACCCCGCCCCACCCGTCCTCCCCTTTGCCAGGTCGCCATGATGGAACCGGGATATCCCACCAGGATACAAAGATCCAGATCGCCGATATCGATACCCAGTTCCAAAGCAGAGGTCGAGATGACCCCCAGCAGTTGGCCGGAAAAGAGCATCCGTTCTATCTCGCGGCGTTCCTCCGGCAAAAAACCGGCCCGGTAGGCACTCAGTTTGCCGGCGAGATCGCCAAGTCGCGGCCCCGTCCACAGATTGATCAGTTCGGTCATTTTCCGCGACTGGGTATAGACAATGGTCCGCAGTCCACGTTTTACCGCCGCCTCCAGCAATTGACTGGCAGTATAGGCGGCGCTGTCCCAGGGATTGAGAAAGAGCATGCTTCTCTCAGCCCTGGGTGCCCCCGATTCGGAAATTACCTCCACCGGTTTATCAAGCAGCAGCCGGCTCAATTCCGCAGGATTGCCGATAGTTGCCGAAAGGAGAATAAAGGTCGGGTTGCCTCCGTAATGGGCGGCGAGGCGCGATAATCTGCGGATCACCCAGGCCATGTGACTGCCGAGAACACCGCGATAACTATGGACTTCATCGATCACTACATAACGCAGGCCAGCGAAAAATGTTTGCCAGTTCCGGTGATAGGGCAGCATCGACAGGTGGAGCATCTCGGGATTGGTGAGAAGCACCCGTGGGTGGTGATCGCGGATTTTTCTTCTCCCGTAACTCGAGGTGTCACCGTCAAAAATGGTGGCGAAATTCTTGTGTTTTTCTTGTATTTCTTTGGGAAGTTGGGAAAACAGCCTGATTATCACATTGTACTGATCATACGCCAGGGCCTTGAGAGGAAAGAGATAGAGGGAGTGGCCGGGGTTGTCGCTGAACAGGTCGTTTAACACCGGAAGATTGTAAATCATACTCTTGCCGGAGGCGGTCGGGGTTGCCACAACCACATGGGTCCCGCATAAAATGCTTTGAATTGCCTGGCTTTGGTGGCTGTATAACTGTTTTATCCCTAACCCGTTGAGACAATTTCTAAGAGATGGTGCGAGAGACGGAAATTTCCGGACATATTCGGCGTCCTTTTTGGGATAGGATTTGTGACAGACAACCTGAGATCCGAATTTCGGGGAATTTTTCAGTGAGGCTATATATTCAGATACATCAGAAATCATGGTTGCAAATTGATGAACACGCTATTTAGCCCAGTGTTATAAAATGTTGCTTAAAGAGCGGAGAATGTATATTTTGCACTGGTTGTTCCTGTTCCTGCCGGTTCTTCTTGTTTTCTTCAAAAAATGTGCAAGTGGAAAACCGCCAACCGTCAATTCTTTGTTTCCATGCAGCTATGATGTCCATCGCCACTCTGGGCCCTGTTGGTTCAGACAGTTATCAGGCCGCGAGCCTTTATTCGCCAGACGCCAAACTTTTGCTCTTTAATCGCATTATCGATGTCCTTGCCGCCTTTATTGAAGGCAAGGCCGAGCACGCGATCATCCCTGTGTATAACACGCGAGAAGGCGAGGTAAAGGATTATTTCAGGCTGGTCGCCAAAATGGAACATGGCTTCTGGATCGATAATATAGTCCTCCCCATTCATCTGTCTCTGGGGGCACTCGCCCGTCCATCTGCGGGTGGGGCACCCATTACCACAATCGTCGGAAGAAGCTCGGTATTTCGGCAATGTGATGAATACATCGATGAACACCATCCCGACGCCACCCTTATGGCTGTTCACGATATTGAAGCTGCCATGATTGCAATTCGAACCGAAAACAAAGTAGGCCACGCCGTTATCGATTCCGAGGAAATCGTATTAAAACATGGCCTTGCCCTTGTTGCCAGAGAAGTAGTATCGCATAACCGGACGAGGTTTGCCGTGGTCGGCAGAAATCTTGCACCTGTCACCGGCTTTGATGCAACGACAATAATTACTCGCCCCTTGCGGGATCGGGTGGGAATGCTCGCCGATATCCTTGGGGAATTTACCCGGCGAGGAATCAATATTCTCGATCTGCAGTCGGAAAATGATATCAAAACTCAGAAACTGCAAATCTATGTGGAGGTGGAGGGTCACCTGCATGATCAGCTTTTGAAAAGCGCTTTACAGACCATTGAATCGGTGGTCATTCAAGAAGAGGGTTCGCTCAAGGTGCTCGGATCCTTTCCCCGTGTGGAAATGCGGGTCAAGAAGATCAAGGCGTTTGGATTCATCGGCAGTGGCGATATGAGCAAGTGGTTTGCCGAACGTCTGCAGAATGAGGGATACAAGACCTTCCTGAGCGGGCGAACAACGGTGCTTGCCCCGGAAGAGATGCTCCACAAAGTCGATGTCGTCATCGTGTGTGTTCCGATTTCGGTAACTGCCCAAACTATCAAAAAATATGGTCCCCTGCTCCACGATGGCCAGGCCTTGATTATTCTTGCCGGCGAGTCGGAAAATACCATCAAGACATCACTTGAAGCAACCAGTCAAGGGGTTGAGGTGATGTTCGTTCATAACCTTTGGGGGCCGCAGGCCCTCACTATGAAGGACAAGAATGCGTCAGTGGTCAGAACCCATAGGAGTGGTTCCTTCTGCAGTGAATTCGAGGCGTTTCTTTATAAACACGGTGCCGATATTTATCATGACAGTGCCACAAAACACGATCTCCTCATGGGTATCGGGCAAAAGCTTCCCACCACCATCTCCGTTGCCTTGGCAAAAACCTTGCGGGAGTTTAAGGTCGACTGTGATGATATCGGCAGCCATTCGACCCTCACCTCCCTTTATGGGATCTTGGCAATGGCCCGTATCCACAACCAAAAACCCAGAACCTATGCAGAGATCATGGCGACAACCGGTGAGGGTGGAAAAATAGTTAAGGCCTTTGCTGCCAACATCATGCAACTTATAGACCTCGCGGAGCAAGGCGATATCGCAAAACTCACCGGTATAATGGAGGAGAATAAAAAATTTATGCCCCCGGCATTTCTCCAGTCACGCATGAAACAGGCGAAGGCCATCGATGAAGTGATGAGTAACCCGAGTATGAAGGCCTGAGATAACGGTTGTAATTTCATTCGTCGCCATTATAGTTGGCCCTAATGATCGCTTTTTTCATGAGATATGACTACCGTCAGCACAGATTACATAAAGATTTCTGTGTCGGACGGTTTTAATTTTTTGAAGGAGTTGCTGAATGGTTCGAGATTTAAGTTTTCTTGATGAGGAAAAAAAATGTCCTCACTGCAAGACCATATTATCTTGCTGTGAAGCCCCGCCAATTCATGTGGGCGATGGACTGGGTTGGGGTTCGGAGGTTATGTTTATCTGTTTAAATGATGGCTGTTCATTGTTTTTAAGAGGTTGGGAGCAGATCGAAACCAAATACGGGCACCACGCATCCTATCGATACATGGAGTTGCCGGGAAGCCCTGAAGGAAATTTGATGATGGTCGGCAATGCCGATGCATTCAAGGGCTGTGTTATCGATAAAGACGTGCTTTTGGCGCAAAACGAACGCTATTTCAAGGAAAAAGAGGCTGTTGAGGGGTTGAAAACCTGTTTGGAGAAAAACGACCCGAAACCGGTCATGACCCTTTTGCTTGATGAGGCTGCATCCAAGAGCGACCGACTCGTGGCCATGGAGTATCTCAAGAAGTTGAACGATGTGCAATGCATCGATCCCCTCAGGAATCATCGCTTCAGAGACCCGGCAATGGAATTTGCCGTGAGACAGGTACTTGAGGCCATCCTTAAAGCGAATTTTAAAAAAGAGTGTCCGCATTGTATGGAAATCATCAAGGCACAAGCAAAAAAATGTATGTTCTGCAAAGAAAATCTCTAATTATTTTGCACTTGCAAAACGTTTCTCGAACGAGTATATAAGACAGGCTTTTCAGTACAAAACCCAGCAAATGTGGTGGGCGTAGCTCAATTGGTTAGAGCACCTGGTTGTGGCCCAGGAGGCCGTGGGTTCAAGTCCCATCGCTCACCCCACATTTTCTCTATAACGTTGACCATTGAAACATAAAAAACCCGCTTCCTTTTGTGGAAAGCGGGTTTTTTATTGCCCGGTGTTACCCGAAGGGTCAAATGCCTTTGCAAAAATGTAGATAAAAAGATACCTTCATTTGTTTGTTCCGCAAGCCACCTTTAACCTCTTCTCGCAACATTGCCATCCGCCGCCCATGCACTCTTTAGCCAAATTGGACCATCCGGAAATCTGTTCACTGCTGCTCCAACCACCCCGTGATTTTCGAGGGATTTGTCCGGTAAACGCCGAAGACCTCCGCCTGACACTCGGCGAAGGCGTGCTTTTATCCTGCAGATTCTATCTCTCTGCTCCGGAAGCCCCAACAATTATCTATTTTCATGGTGGCAAGGAATCTTCCGACTCCTTTGACTCGGAGGCTATATCTTTCAACCAAGTCGGAATCAATGTATTGCTCGCATCCCAGAGAGGCTTCGGCATGAGCACCGGTACACCTTCGCTTGCAACCTTGATTGCCGATGCCGGGTTGCAGTTTTCCAAGGCTATTGAATGGCTTGCGGCAAAAGACTATGGGGGTGCGATTGTCGTTATGGGACGGTCACTCGGTTCCGTTTGTGCGATCGATGTTGTGCTTAACAACCCTGACAGAATAAAGGCAATGATCCTCGAGAGTGCTTTCTCTGAAACCCTTCCCTTACTCAAGACAATTGGCGCGGAAAAGGCAGCGGCAGAGATTTCTGAGGATGAAGGTTTTGATAATTTACGGAAAATTGCAGGGATTAAGGTTCCAACTATCATTTTCCACGGTTCCCGCGATGTTCTGATACCGATTCCTCAGGCCGAGAAGCTGCAGGCCGTTTCCGGGGCGAAAAACAAACAATTTCTTATCATTCCCGGTGCGGAACATCATAGTGTTTCCAAAACCGGGGGAAATCTGTATTTCAAGACGATCAAAGGATTTGTCGACACGGTTTGCGGTGTCAATACCTGGCGTCAGCGTCGAAGAAAATTCAAAGCCGATGAAGATGGAGGGAATTCATGAAGAGACAGAATTATCTTTCCTGGGACGAGTATTTTATGGCCGTAGCTCTTTTGTCGGCCCAGAGAAGCAAGGATCCCAATACCCAGGTTGGCGCCTGTGTGGCCAACGATCAAAACAAAATTGTCGGTGTCGGTTATAACGGTTTCCCATGGGGATGTTCCGATGATGAGTTGCCCTGGGAAAGGCAAGGTAAGTTTCTTGACACCAAATATCCTTATGTCTGCCATGCGGAACTGAATGCAGTCTTGAACTCCATCTCCACTGATTTACGGAATTGCCGGATTTATGTCGGACTGTTTCCGTGCAATGAGTGCACCAAGGTCATTATTCAGGCTGGCATCAGTGAGATAATCTATCTATCCGATAAATACAGCAATTCCGATCAGGTCAAGGCGGCAAAAATAATGTTGGATATATGCCCGCGGATTACCTACAGGCGGCTGGAAACCAAACTCGAGAGCCTTCTGGTGAGCTTTGTTCCCCCTGAGCACTAACAGCAATTGCCCAAGATCATTATTCACTCGAAATTCATCTTTATTTCACTCTTTTGAGGATTGAAATTTTTTTGCCTGGACCGAGCTGTTTTTCTTGTTTTTCCCCTAGATCAACGGCCTGCAAAAATCGCTCTTCACCACCCATGGTAAAAATTTCCTGTCCGCTCATCTGTTCCGTCCGCAATGTCCAGGTTATCTTTTGTAGGGGAACCGAAAGAAGGGTGAGATGGAGATGCCACCACTCATCTTTTCTGCTGCTATCTCTCTCGATCTTATTCACATAGGCATAGAAGAGCATTTTCGGCTCTTTCGCGGCGATAAGGACCACATCGCCAACATCGGTGGTGTGTTTAAAGGCGATCAGCTGTTTCAATTCTTCGACAATCTTCTTCATTTTTCATTCCATCGGTTTTGAGGGTGTTTGACAATACTTTCCAGGACCGCAACCATCCTATTTCATTGGGATGTTCGGCAGTATTGCACAGCCTCGGAGACATGGATTGAACGAATGCTCGGCGCCTGGTTCATGTCGGCAATGGTTCTGGCAATTTTCAGGATGCGATGATACGCCCTTGCCGAAAGTCCTAACCTGGCGACACTTTTCTCTAGAAGCTGTGCTGATGGTGCATCCAAGAGACAATAAATCTCCATGAGTTTGCTGTTCATTTGGCTATTGCAGTAGACACCTGGGTTGCCCACAAATCTCTTTTCCTGGAGAGCTCGAGTTTGATCGACCCGGGCTTTGATGTCTTTCGAACTCTCGCCGTTGGTCGTGCTGCTCATTTCCCCATAATCAAGACCGGCAACTTCAAGATGCATATCAATCCTGTCCATGAGTGGTCCGGAAATTTTCCCGGTATAGCGCTTGATCTCAGCTTCATTACAGTTGCAGCTGTTACGGTTGTCACCAAAGAACCCACAGGGACAGGGATTCATGGCGGCAATAAGGGTGAATCGCGCTGGAAAGGTCAAGGTCATATTCGCCCTGGCGATTGTCACCTCCCCGTCTTCGAGGGGCTGGCGCAGGACTTCCAGAACATGCTTCTTGAACTCCGGCAATTCGTCAAGGAAGAGAACCCCGTTATGGGCAAGGGAGACCTCTCCCGGTTGCGGGATACTGCCGCCGCCGATAAGACCGGCATCGGAAATGGTATGGTGCGGTGCTCGAAAAGGACGGGTGGTAAAAACCGTGCTTTTCTCCGAGTTTTGTCCGGCTATACTGTAAATTCTCGTAGTTTCAATTACTTCTTCAAGGGTCATCGGCGGCAGGATGGTGGGAAATCGTCTTGCCAACATGGTTTTTCCCGAACCAGGAGGACCCTTTAAAAGGATATTGTGGCCACCCGAAGCGGCAATCTCCAGGGCGCGTTTGACATGCTGTTGCCCTTTAATATCCGCAAAATCGACATGATAGGAGGTGGTGTTGGCCATTGCTGCAAGGTCTGTCCGACAAAAGGGTGCGGCACTCTCCATCCCTGCCAAAAACTCCACCGCCTGGGGTAACGAGGTAATGGGGATGATGTCAATTCCTGCCGGTGCAATGTGTGCTTCCTCAATATTCTCCTCAGGAATCAGGATTCCTTGCAGGCCTTGTTCCCGGGCGGCAATTATCATCGGCAGTATGCCGCTTACCCGGTGCACAGCCCCATCGAGAGACAGTTCTCCGACTACGCAGTAATGCCCAGCTCGCTGTCTTTTCAGGGTTTCCGTGGCTTCAAGGATACCTATGGCGATAGGCAGATCAAATCCGGCGCCCTCTTTTTTGATATCTGCCGGAGCCAGGTTGACGGTTATGCGTTTGTTGGGAAACTGATAGCCGCAATTTTTAATTGCCGCCTTCACTCTGTCTTTACTTTCACGGACGGAACTATCGGGCAGTCCTACCGTCGAAAAGGTCGGGAGGCCGGCTGCGACATCAACCTCGACCTGAATTAACCAGCCGTGAATACCGAGTACCGAACAACTGGTAATGATTGCAAGCATAGTAAATAATAATTGTATTGAACTATTAAGTTAACAATGTATACAGATGTTTTTTTTATAAATATTCTGCATTTCTTCGGTCTGCGCACCATTCTTTTCTTGGTAGATATACAGTGGTGCAAGGATATGCGTACCACCCCCGCCGTTTTTGCTGCATTCGATGAGAACCAGTCGAGCTTCTTGTTTCATCTGCGGGTAACTGTAGACAAATTGCAGTTTTTTTACTGCAAGTCGATGTTTACCAAGCAAAGAAATAAAGGTGCCAATCTGTCCGGCCGGATAAATGAAATATACCGTTCCCCTATTTTTCACTGCCAGGGTTGAGGCGAGAAGAAAGTCATCGAGACTTGCAAGAACCTGGTGGCGGGCAAGGCAGGCCTCGTGGTTGGAACTGCGCCGCCCAGATCCGAGGCCATAAAACGGCGGATTACAGACGACAGTATCAAACGATTCCGGTGCGACAAGAGCGGCTAGGTTCTTGATATCACCCTCGACAATTCGGCCGCTGCTAGCAAAGTCATTGGCTTGCAGATTTTTCCTTGCCAGCCTCGCAAGAGTTTGTTGAATTTCGACCCCCACTATCTCGCTGATTCGCTGGCCCCATCGATAGAGAAGAATGAGCATGATTATGCCGCAGCCGGTGCCGAGGTCAAGTATCCGGTCTTTTTTTCGGACCTCCACAAAATGAGAAACAAGGAGCGAATCTACCGAGAAACGATATCCTTCGGTTGCCTGAAGGCATTGCAGATCACCATCGAAGAGACTGTCTTGCGATATCTTTTCCTCTGTTTCGTCTTCTGCGGTAGTGAACGTTGCCAAAAAATACTCCAAGGCAAAAAAAGACAATGAGCCCATTATTTTATTGTTGGAAATTGAATGTATACCTCCTGATGAAAATGTAAATCAATTTTTCTTCGGGTAGATTTTCCGGTTACCTGCTGAAAATCAAGCGGCGATGACTATCGTTTCCGGAGACAATCCGTCTTAAGGGACCAGCCTCCTTGTTTTGCCGGGAATTACCGGCAAAAGTAGATGACTAATAAGCTCGAAAGTATTAAGTTCCCGAGAAGTTGAAACCCCCTTTCCGTGCAGAAGCAGAGAGCTATCAATATTTTGAAAGGAGAGAAGGATGTTTGAAATTTTCATAAAGACCCACTTCGCCGGCGCACACCACCTGAGGGATTATCCCGGCGATTGCGAGAAGCCGCACGGCCATAACTGGAAAGTCGAGGTTGCTGTGCGTGCCACAGCGCTTGACCGGTATGGGATGGGGATTGATTTCAAGGTGTTGAAAAAAATTGTCGGTGCAGCTGTCGATAAACTCGATCATAACGACCTTAACACCCTTCCCTATTTTCAAGATAAAAATCCATCTTCGGAACATATTGCCCGTTTTATCTATGATGAGGTTCAATTCCAGCTGACAAGCGACCATTACTCTCTTTACAGTGTCACCGTTCTCGAGACCGACAGCCAGGGCCTGACGTATTACGGAAATCAAAACTGAGGAGTGTTGCAGCGACATGAAGAACTTGTCAGATATCAGACTGTGTATTATCGGGCTCGGATATGTCGGCTTGCCTCTGGCCGTCGAATTCGGCAAAAAATTTCCAACAATCGGTTTTGATTTAAATGTTGCTCGGGTCGATGCGCTCCGTCGCGGCAGTGACGCTACTCTTGAAGTCTCGGATGAGGAACTTGCTGCTGTTAAGTTCCTCCAATTCACTGCCGATGCTCGGGAAATTGGCGACCGGAATGTTTATATAGTGGCGGTTCCAACACCCATCGACGCCGCAAAACGTCCTGATTTTCGCCCCCTTGTGGGGGCATCAAATACGGTTGCTGCGGTTCTGAAACCGGGCGACGTGGTGGTTTTCGAATCGACGGTGTATCCGGGGGCAACCGAAGAGGTTTGTGTGCCGTTGCTGGAAAAAGGGTCGGGCCTCACCTATAATAAGGACTTTTTCTGCGGTTATAGCCCGGAACGGATTAATCCCGGGGACAAACAGCACCGTTTGCCATCCATCGTCAAGATCACCTCCGGATCGACACCGGAGACCGCACAATTGGTCGACGAATTGTACAAATCGATCATCACTGCCGGCACCTTCCCAGCAAGCAGCATCAAGGTCGCAGAGGCGGCGAAAGTAATAGAAAACACCCAACGCGACGTCAATATAGCCTTGATTAACGAATTGGCTCTTATCTTTGACAGGCTCGACATCAATACCAGCGAAGTGCTGGCCGCGGCCGGGACCAAATGGAACTTTCTCCCTTTTCGCCCGGGTTTGGTCGGCGGCCATTGCATCGGTGTTGACCCGTACTATCTGACCCATAAGGCACAGGAGGTCGGCTATCATCCCAATATGATCCTCGCCGGTCGCCGTCTCAATGACGATATGGGCCATTATATCGCCGCTGCGGTCATCAAAAAAATGGTGCAGAAAGGAATCGACACCGCCCATTCCCGCATCCTGGTGATGGGTCTCACCTTCAAGGAAAATTGTCCCGACCTGCGCAACACCAAAGTGACGGATATCATCGCCGAGTTCAGCGAATACGGTATTGCCGTCGATGTATATGACCCTTGGGCCAATCCTCTTGAGGCCGAAAAGGAATACGGTCTGACTCTCGTGCAGGAGCTTCGACCGAATACTTATAGCGCTGTGGTGGTCGCTGTCGCCCATCGGCAATTCACCGAGATTTCCATTGCCGAGCTACGAAGCTTCTGCAAAGAAAATTCTGTTATCTACGATGTAAAAAGTCTTTATCCCCGTGATCAGGTAGATGGTTGTTTATAATTGAACTCATAAGGGAATTTTTATTATGCGGCAAAGCGTTCCTGTTGAAAAGGCGGTGGGCATGGTCCTTCCCCACGATATTACCGAGATCGTGGGAGACGAAAAAAAAGGTGCCGCTTTTAAGAAAGGACACATTATCCGTCCGGAGGATGTTGCCTATCTTAAACGCTTGGGAAAGGACAATATTTTTGTTCTTTCTTTGGATGCATCGGAGATCCATGAAAATGAGGCCGCTGTTATCTTAGCCCGCGCTCTTTCCGGTAGGGGGATAGAGTACACTAACTCCCCGGTCGAGGGGAAAATTGCTATGCAAGCAGGGCTTGACGGTCTTCTCCGCATCAACAAGAAATCGCTCCTGCAGTTCAATATGCTGGGCGAGGTGATGTGTGCGACACTGCACGATAATACCCCGGTAAAAAAAGGTGAGACCGTCGCCGCAACACGTCTTATTCCCCTCATCACCGAACGTACGCTTATCGCCCTGGCGGAAAAAATCGCCATGTCCGGAGCCCCGGTAGTTGAGGTTCTGGCTCTTAAAAAAGCAAAAATCGGCCTGGTGATCACCGGCAATGAGGTCTTCTACGGCAGAATACAGGACAGGTTTGAGGAAGTTTTGCGGGCAAAAGCTAAGACACTTGGCTCCGAGATACTCTTGGTGCGATTTGCACCCGACGACAAACAGATTATCGCCAGTGAGATTCAATACTGCGCCCAGCAGGGTGCCGACCTCATTGTCACCAGCGGCGGGATGTCGGTTGACCCCGATGACGTCACCAAGGAAGGTATCTTGTTGGCGGGGGCAAGGGATGTAGTCTACGGCACCCCGGTTCTCCCAGGGGCCATGTTTCTTTCCGGGACCATCGACAACCGGCCCGTGCTGGGAATTCCGGCCTGCGGGATGTTTCACAAAATAACGGTCCTTGACCTGATATTGCCACGAATCCTCTGCGGCGAAAAGATCGGTAGGCGAGAACTTGCGGAACTAGGGCATGGCGGCCTGTGTCGCAATTGCCAGACCTGCCGGTATCCGATTTGCAATTTCGGCAAATAACTCCGATCAGAGAATCATCCACGTTTTTGTTTATTCAAGAGACTAGCGGCGACAAGCGCGGCCTTTTCCGAGGCGCCAGCGCTACCGAGCTTCTCTTTGACATCCCGCAGCACGTCTATCATGCCTTGTCTTTTTTCCGGCTTGAACAGGATTGCCGTCAATTCCTCGGCGATTCTTTTAGGAGTTACTTCTGCTTGCAGCAGTTCGGGTACGGCAGGATAACCGGCGATCAGATTGACAAGAGAAAAATATTTGACCTTTACAAGCAACCTGCCAAGGACATAGCTGAGCGGCGCCAGTTTATAAGCGACGACCATAGGCACTTCCAGTATCGCCAGTTCAAGGGTTACTGTTCCCGATGCGGCGACAACCGCCGCACACGCGGCCATCATATTGTACCTTTCCTCTTGAACAATACGAATATCCAGGTGCTTTCTTGCTTCATTGATTCCGGCTTCTTCAAGGTCACGGGTGGTGATGGTGGAGGCTTGGGGAACGAGAAATACCAGCTTCTCTGTCGTTGCACTCTGGAGAATTCGACCGGCCTCAAGAAAGTCCGGCAAAAGCGAGAAGACCTCACGTTTCCGGCTGCCTGGTAAAAGCCCGATGCACCTTGTATCCAAAGGAATTTGTTGCTGTGTGTAAAACTGTTCTTTGGTGGTCGACGTTACAACCGTATCAAGAAGAGGGTGGCCGACATATTCAGCGTCGATGCCCCGCTGCCGAAAAAATTCTTCTTCAAAGGGCAGGATGACGCCGATTTTATCGACGCGGTCGCGAATTGTCTTAACCCGGCCCGACCGCCACGCCCAGACCTGAGGGCTAATGTAATAGAAAACCGGAATACCGAGTTTTTTGGCTTTTTTAGCCAACAGCAAATTAAAATCGGGCAGATCGATGAGGATGAGAAGGTCTGGGTGGTGGGTAGCCAGCCTTCGCCGAAGAACCCTTTGGGCCGAGATGATATCCTTCAAGTGCGAAAAAACTTCAAAGACACCGACAACCGACACCTTGGCAGCATCATAGAGGATCTCTACCCCGAGGGACGCCAATTCTGGTCCCCCCATGCCGCACACCTCCATGTCGGAAACCTTTGATCGTAAAGCCCTAAGAAGATTTGCGCCATGGAGGTCTCCGGAGGCTTCGCCGGTGACAATCATGATTCGGGAGGTCATGGTTTTTGGCCGCCCATCACCTTTTTGAACAATTCAAGGTTTTGGAGCTCATGGATTTGTGCCATGACCTGAAGGGCAACCGCCAGAGCACGCCGGCCTTCCGCACCTGACACTGCTGGCATAGTTCGCTCCCGAACATGGTGTATGAAGGAGATTATCTCGCTTTTCAGCGCATCTCCGTCGGAGAAGGTTTGCAGTTTGACGATCTGTTTCGGCATACCGTTTTCACGGAGTTCATCGGAAAGATGAATGGTCATCACCCGTTTGTTGCCGAAATCGACATTGATGTAGGATCCCGGTTGGAAAATGCGCATTTTTCGGACATTGGTCCGGGAAATCCTGCTCACCGTGACATTGGCGGTAGCCCCATTTTCAAAGATCAGCCGGGCATTGGCGATGTCGGTATTGGCCGTTACCACCGGAGCACCAACCGTATGAATGGTCTTGATCGGTGATTTGACGATATTGAGGATGATGTCGATATCGTGAATCATCAGGTCGAGAACCACATCGACATCGACCCCTCGGTTCTTAAAAGTGGCTATCCTGTTGCTTTCTATGAAAACGGGGGTGGTGAGAAAGGGCTCCATGGCCTGAACTGCCGGATTGAAGCGCTCAAGGTGGCCGATCTGCAAGATCAGCTTACGGGCCTGTGCCTTGACAATGAGTTCGTCCGCTTCCAGAAGGGTGACGGTCATCGGTTTTTCCAGGAGAACGTCGATGCCCTGGTCCAGGCACTCTCCTGCCACCTGCCAATGATAGGAGGTGGGGACTGCGATCGAAACCGCATCAACCAGCGGCAGAAGTTCGTGGTAATCGACGAAGGATTGGCAGTTACATTCCCCGGCCACCTTTTGCCCTTGTTGTGCTTCGAGATCTGCAACCCCGACCAGTGTGACGTTTTCGAGAGACGCATATTTCTGGGCATGGAAACGGCCAAGATAGCCAACGCCAATTACTCCAACCTTAATGTTTTTCATACCGCTGTGATGTTAAAAGTGATACTGCATTCAAGGATGTTCTGATCCCAGTGGACGGCAACCGATGTGTTTATTTATATCCCCAGATAAGCCTTCTGGATATCCTTATTAGCTAGGAGTTCCTGGGCCTTGCCGGTAAGAGTGATTTCCCCGTTTTCCATGACATATCCCCTGTCGGCGATGTGCAGAGCCTGATTGGCGTTCTGCTCTACCAGGAAAATCGTGGTATTACTTTCCTCGTTTATTTGTTTGATGATCTCGAAAATCTGCTTGATAACGAGAGGTGCAAGGCCCATGGATGGTTCGTCGAGCAACAGCACCTGTGGTCTTGCCATGAGGGCCCGCGACATGGCGAGCATCTGCTGTTCCCCACCGCTGAGATTGCCGCCGTCCTGATTTCTTCTTTCTGCCAGGATCGGAAAAAGGGCAAAGACATATTCCATGTCTTTTTTGATTCCTTCTTTATCCTTTCGCAGAAAAGCACCCATATCGAGATTTTCTTTGACCGTCAGCTGCGGAAAAATGTGCCGTCCCTCGGGGACCTGGCAGATGCCCAGGCGAACTATTTCCTCAGGTGCCATTTCCTGGATTTCTCTATCCTGAAAGGTTATCGACCCGGACCGGCAGGGAACAACGCCGCAGATAGTCATCAGAGTGGTGCTTTTTCCTGCACCATTGGCGCCGATCAGGGTAATAATCTCCCCTTCCTGAATCTCCAGGGAGACGTTTTTGATAGCCAGCTTATTACCATAGCCGGACTGTACTTTCTCTAACTTAAGCATCGACTTCCTCACCCAGGTAAGCCTTGATAACCGCAGGATTTTCACGAATTTCCAAGGGCGTGCCCTGGGCTATCTTTTTGCCGTAATCCATTACAAAGATACGATCGGATAAGCTCATCACCAGCTTCATATCGTGTTCGATAAGGAGAATAGCTTGTCCTTCTCTTGAGATCTGTTTGATCAAGTGTTCCAAACCAATGGTCTCCTGCGGATTCATGCCCGCCGCCGGTTCATCAAGAAGCAACAACAAAGGCTCGGTGGCCAAAGCCCTGGCTATTTCCAGGCGTCGCTGGGCACCGTAGGGAAGGTTTTCGGCAAACTCATCGGCGTAGTTCGCTAGTCCTACCTTTTCAAGTATGGCATAGCTGGTCTCCAGAATACCTTGCTCCTCTTGCAAGGTCGCTTTATTTCTGAAGATTGCGCCAAAGATAAAGGCCTTGGTGCGACAGTGTCTGCCGATCATGACATTTTCCAGGACGGTCATTTTCGAAAAAAGCCGAATATTCTGAAAGGTTCTGGCAAGACCTTTCTCAGTTACCTGGTTGGGTTTCAGACCATTCAGAGAAATCTTCTTGCCGCCGCCTGGCGGCGTCAGCCAAATATCACCGGCCGTTGGCGTATATATTCCGGTAATGCAATTAAAAAAGGTGGTTTTCCCTGCACCGTTCGGGCCGATGAGGGCAACTATTTCCCCATTGTTGACATCAAGATCGAGGGTATTCAAGGCACGAATCCCGCCAAAATCCATGGTCAGACCGCTTACGTCGAGAATAGGTTGTGTTGTCATCTGCACAATGAACTTGTCGTTTTTTTCTTAAAGGTATAGGTGCGCCGGATATTGGAAATCAAGCCTTGCGGCCGAAAGACCATCATGCACACCAGGATTGCCCCGAAAGCGAGCATCCTATATTGCGATAAGGCGCGCAGATATTCTGGCATAAGAATGAGAATGAGTGCGCCGAAAAGAACACCAACAATAGAACCCATGCCGCCAAGCACAACGATGGATAAAATAATTGCCGATTCAAGGAAGGTGAAGCTGGCCGGATTAACGAAGGTGGTCTTGGCGGCAAACATTACCCCCATGATTCCGGCCCAAAAGGCTCCGAGAGAGAAAGCCACGAGTTTGGTTTTGCGCTTATCGATACCCATGGCCTGGCAGGCAATTTCGTCTTCTCGAAGGGCTATCCAGGCTCTGCCAAGGCGGGAGTCCTGCAATCTGTTGACAACGAAGATGGTCACAAGGACCAACAAAACCATGAGATAGTAGGTGTAGATTATCGAGGATTGAAGACTAAATTCGATACCGAAAAAACCGGGCCGGGAAATGTTGGAAATGCCGCTCGGTCCCTTGGAGAATTGCCCCCAGTTTTCCAAGATAAGACGAATGATTTCACCAAAACCCAAGGTGACGATTGCCAGATAATCGCCGCGAAGGCGGAGAACGGGAAAACCGAGGAGGATGCCAAAGGTTGCGGCGATGAGACCGCCGATCGGCAAAACGGCCCAGAACCCGAGACCGAAGTGCAGATTCAAGAGGGCATAGGTGTACGCGCCCACCGCATAAAAAGCGACGAAGCCAAGATCGAGAAGACCGGCCAGTCCAACCACGATATTCAGTCCCAGCCCCAGAACCACATACATAAGGGCGGTGGTCATCACATTCGTCTGGTAGGCAGACAAAAATTGCGGAAAAAACACGGCGACAACGGCAACGACACCGATCAAAATATTGCGCTGCAAACGATCCTGAAGAATTCTGTGGATAAATGAAAGAGTCTGTTCCTTGCTGTCATTCGTTTCTTTCCGGTTTTCTTTTTTCCTCAGGAAAAATTGCACAAGAAAATATATAAAAAAGGTGCCAACTGCCATGTATAGAGCATTTGCCCATCGCCACACCACAGTTCTCGCTATGGGATCGACTTTGATCACCATTACCGGAAACGTGAGAAAAACGAACCAAAGGGATATCAGCACGCCTTTTTTCAGTTCTTTCAATAATCCCATAGCAATTTCTTACACTTTCTGGTTGGTCGCCTTACCAAGAAGGCCGGAAGGTTTGAAAATAAGAATCAAAACGAGCAGCGAGAAGGCAAATACATCCTCATAATCGCTGGAGACATATCCGGTGGCGAAACTTTCGGTAAGGCCAAGTATCAGGCTGCCGAGGACGGCACCGGGAATGGAGCCGATACCCCCGAGAACAGCGGCGGTAAATGCCTTGATCCCGGCGAGAAAACCAATGTAGAAATTGATCTGGCCGATATGCGAGGCGATAAGCAGACCACCAATAGCAGCAAGACCCGAACCGATAATAAAAGTTGCGGAAATAACTCTATTGACATTGATGCCGACGAGTGTAGCCATGGTCCGATCCTGGGAGGTTGCTCGCATGGCTTTACCGATGAGCGTGAATTTAATAATGAAAGTAAGAGCTACCATGACAATGACCGTGGTTACCAAAATAACCAGATCGGTTGATCCGACAATATGGGCAATCGGCTCCATAAAAGGGAAGTCGGGTATCAATCTTGGAAATGGCAAGAAATCTGAAGTCTGAGCCAGTAATACATAGTTCTGCAGGAAGATCGACATGCCGATGGCGCTGATGAGCGGTGACAAGCGCGGGGCATGGCGGAGTGGTTTATAAGCGATTTTTTCAATAGTATAGCCATAGGAACTCGACCAAACGACTGCGGCTATTCCGGCTATGATAACGATGGCGATAAGAGGAAAACCATAGATTGAGAGGACTGTCGCAACAATAAAGGCGGTGAAGGCCCCTATCATATAAATCTCGCCATGGGCAAAATTGATAAGGCCGATAATGCCATAGACCATGGTGTAACCGAGGGCAATAAGTGCATAGATGGAGCCCCTGGTTAAGCCACTGAAAAGGAGTTCAATAAAGTAATCCATGTCTGAATAAAAAAATATCTGCAGCAAACCCGATCAACAGGGTCTGCTGCAGATATGGAAGAGGTGTCGAACGTTATTATTTGACTACGACATACTTGCCTTTTTCAACAACATACATTGAAAATCCCACCCCAATCGCATCGCCTTTTTGATCAAAGCTGACGGCTCCAACGGGAGTGTCAACCTTTTCAGTCTGCAGAACTTTCTTCAGATCTTCCAGTTTGGTTGAGCCGCCCGCCTTTTCGATGGCATTGAGCATAACCACGGTCGCTGCATAGGCATTCTCATAAAAGGCACCGGGATCGCTGTTGAAAGCGGCTTTGTATTCTTCTTTGGCCTTAAGGGCGAGAGGATTGGCCGAGTTGTCCTGCGGACCAGCGGCATACACACCCTCTGCATCATCACCTGCTACCTTAATAAAGGTGTCGTCCTTCACACCGTCATCGGAAACGAATTTCGTATCGAGACGTTTCTTCTTCATGATGGAGACGATTTTCGAGGCTTCGGGATGATATCCGCCAAAGACCACAACTTCTGCGCCCGATTCCTTAATTTTCTGAACGATTGCCGAATAGTCCATGGCCCCGGGGGTGATGCCTTCAAATAGAACAACCTGACCCTTGCCTTTTTTTTCAACATGGAGCTTGGCGCCTTCGGCAAGAGGTTTGCCGTAATCGCCTTTATCATGGATAATGGCAATTTTCTTTAAGCCAAGTTTATCGATCGCGAAGTCGATCATCGCCGGGGATTGGGCGGCATTCGGAGCGATGGTGCGGAAAAAGTTCGGATATTTACCACTGTAGGTCAATTCATCGCTGGTGGCGGAAGGCGACATTACCAGTATGTTTGCATCCTTATAAATCGGCATAGCGGCAATAGTTGCCCCGGAGCAGATATGTCCAAGAACCACTTCGACCCCGCTCGATACCAGCTTGGTTGCAGTGTTGGTGGCGATTTCCGGCTTGCAGACATCGTCTTCCTGGAGGATTTCAATCTTTTTGCCTTTGATGCCGCCGTTGGCATTGAACTTATCGATGACCAGTTTTGCAGCGGCGGCGGAAGGCAAACCGTAGGATGCGAGGTCACCACTGTGGGGCCCGGCAATACCAAACTTGATTGTATCCCCTGCAAAACTCAGTGCGGGGGCTGACAGGGCGAACATAAGACATGCGGTTGTTGAAAAAAGTTTTCCACTTACAGTAAACTTCATTTTTTCCTCCCTTTTCAGTTATTATTTGACAACGGCTTTACGCAAAACACCTCGGAAAGGGCGAGCATATCCCCCGGAGAAATGATATTAGTCTGTTGAGTTGTATTTTGCAAAATCTAAAGTAAAAAAAGCCTTTCGCCGGAATTTATTTCTGCGTCCTTATCATGTTAAAGAGTTTGCAATTATTGTTTTTTTTTGGTCGTCCTTTGGGCCCTCTTTACGGGCTGGCGATGAAGATCAGGGAAAAAATGTATAACCAGGGACTTCTTCGGCAAAATTCTTTGCCCGTCCCGGTTATCTCCGTCGGCAACCTGGTGTTGGGAGGCACCGGCAAAACTCCCACCGTCCGCCATCTGGCAAAACTTCTCTTGCAACATGGCTATCATCCGGCAATTATCAGCCGAGGGTATGGCGGCAGGGCAAAACTTATGGTCAACGTGGTCTCAGATGGCCACACCATCTTCCTGTCGCCTGAACAGGCGGGAGATGAACCCTATCTGCTCGCCGAGGCCTTGCCTGTGCCAGTTCTCACGGGAACCCGTCGCCTCCATCCCTGTCGCCGGGCAGTTGAAGACTTTAATGCCGATGTGCTCATCCTCGATGACGGCTTTCAGCACCTGGCAATTAGGCGAGATATTGATATAGTTCTTTTCGATGGAAGCTGTCTTGCCGGAAACAAAAGGATATTTCCCGGAGGCATCCTGAGAGAGCCGGTATCGGCGCTTCATCGTTGTCATGCCTTTGTTATTACGGGCATTAATGACAATAACAAGGAACAGGCCGAGCAATTCGGCAAATTTCTCAAGAGTCAATTCAAGTCAAAACCGGTCTTTTTCGCATCTTTAGGCGGGTTAAAACTGCAATGCAAAGACAGTAATGAGGCCGGATCTTCTCTAGAAGACCCATTTTTCGCATTCTGTGGCATTGCCAATCCTTCCAGGTTCCAAGATTCGCTCAATACCTTGTCAGTCCACCAGAGCGGCTTCCTGGCGCTACCCGATCATGTGCGCTACAGCCAGGCGATGATGACGGATATTTGCAGACAGGCTGTGGCCTCGGGAGCGAGTCAACTCGTTACTACCCAAAAAGATTTTGTGAAAATCAAGGATTTCGATTCCCCCTTGCGCCGTCATGTGCTGGAAATCTGTTTTCAAGCAGAAAATGATTTCGATCTCTTTGTCACTCAATCGATGCAAAGCTTCCTCAAATCCAATCACTCTCAATGCAGGGTTTGAAAATGAGCGACACCCCATACACTGTGTTAAAACCAACTGCTTTTCCTGTCACAGTGTTTTTTTACCCACAAGACCGAACATATGCTTGCACCGGAAAAAAGTCATATCATAGTGAAATAAAAACATATTTTTTTTAAAGTAAAGAAAGTTTGTGCGGCACGGAAATTGCATTTGCTACTCAGCAAAATGCAATTTAAACCCTAAGGAAAACATCATGTCGTTGCCCATCGATCCCTTTCAGTACACCTTACGCAACCCGGTTAGTTGTTGTGGGGTTGGCTTGCATTCCGGAAGAACCGTTAATCTCTCCATTAAACCGGCTCCGATCAACAACGGTATCCGCTTTTTCCGCACCGATCTGCCCACGAACATTCATGTTCAGGCGCATATGGATAAAGTCGTCGACACACAGCTGGCCACGACTCTCGGTAATGAATATTTTCAGGTTTCAACGATTGAGCATCTGTTGGCGGCGTTGCAAGGTTTTGGCATTGATAACGCCGATGTGGAATTAGATTCGGCCGAGGTCCCCATTATGGATGGCAGTGCCGAACCCTTCTTTCAGTTGCTGAAGGTAACAGGGAAATTGAAACAGAAAGGATTGAGAAAAATTCTTCGCATTACCGAACCTATCAGTTATCGCGATGGTGACAAACATCTTACCATTTCTCCCTACAACGGCCTGAAAGTAACCGGGGAAATTTGCTTTGACGACACCCTCATCAATACACAACGCTACACTTTTGATTTTTCCGCAGATCGTTTCGGCGACGAGATCGCCAGGGCCAGAACTTTTGGCTATGTTGAGCAGGTAGAGGAACTCTGGGCCAACGGTTTGGCCTTGGGAGGCTCACTGGCAAACGTAATCGCCATCCATTGGAACCGAAAATCGGTGCTCAACGAAGACGGCCTGCGCTACGATGATGAGTTCATCAGGCACAAGGTATTGGATCTTGTCGGTGATCTGGCCCTTTTGGGATGTCCGGTCCTGGGGCATGTCGAGACCTATAAGGCCGGTCACGCCCAGCATCTTGGATTAATGCAGGCCATCGCCGCCTCCCCCGAGAGCTGGGAGATTGTCGAGATGAAAAAAAAGGGTTCGCTTACGGTCCTTGATAAAGTTGCTGCAAAATCAAAGGCCGCAAGCGAAGCGCTTATGCCGTTCTTTAATTACAAACCCCTCACTCCCTCTATCGCCTCCTGATAGCTGTTAAACCTGCGCCGCACGATGCAAAGCGCGGCTCATCTCCTGAAGCTTTTCCCCAGTCATTTTGATTGATACCGGATAAACCAGGGTACGTTCAAGAAGAGCGGCAGCTTGCGGTAATGCCTTCGGGTCATAGACGATTCTTTTTTTGCCGCCGGGTTCGTTAAACGGATAGCCCGACCGGGTCAGGCTCTTGGCACCAAGTAAATGCTCCCACTGAGGATAATAGTGCCAGGTATTCTCAGAAAAATTAACCGCCCCAAGGCCATCTTTTCTTAAAGAGGCATTGACTCTTTGGCACTGTTCCCGGTCTTGCAGAATGAAGGCAAGGTGCGTGGCGGAATCGCCTTGCGGGTCGACAAGCTGTCTGAACGTTACCCCCGGAATTGCCGCAGCCGCCTCTTTAAGCACGGTTTTGTTCTTTTGTTGGGCGACAATCATCGAATCGAGTTTCGCCAGTTGTGCAAGGCCAATTGCTCCCTGCAGTTCCATCATTCGGTAGTTGGAGCCGATAAAGCGCCTCCCCTCCCCGCCTCTGCCGCCGGGGTTGATCTGATGATCGTGGCCGTGGTCGTGATACTCGGACATCGATCGCCACAGCTGTTCATCATCGGTAATGACCATACCGCCTTCGCCGGTGGTCAGCGTTTTCACCGCATCAAACGAGAAGGTTCCGCATTTGCCGAAGGTTCCAAGGTGTTTTCCCCCTATGCGTGCACCGGTTGCCTGGGCGGTATCTTCCAGAACCGGGATGTTGTGCTGGGCAGCTATGGCTACAATTTCAGCTATCCTTGCTTGGGCTCCGAGCATATGCACAGGAATAATACACTTTGTTTTTGGGGTGATTTTCTTTTGCAGATCACTTGGATCCATATTCAAAGTGGCATCAACTTCAGTAAAAACAGGCAACGCCCCAACCTCAAGAATCGCCTCCCAGGTGGCAACGAAGGTGAAGCCTTGGGTAATCACCTCGTCGCCCGGGCCAATGCCTAAGGCGGTAAGGGCGATTTTCAAGGCGGTAGTGCCGGAAGTTACTGCCTGGGCATGGCCGGCCCCACAGTATTTTGCGAAATTCTGCTCAAATTCACGAACCTTGAAAACGCCTTTACGTTGCTCAAGGAATTCATAACGAAAGAGAACGCCTGTGTTCAGGACGTCCATGATCTCAATTTTTTCCTCTTCTCCGAATATTTCATATCCCGGCATGGTAAACTCCTCTGATTCCGCCTGTCCAAACTCTTGACAGGCAATTATTATAAAAATCGGCTTCTCCCTGACAAAGCATTGCCGAATTCATTACTTCTTGACGATAAAAAGTTTGGCGTTATCAATAAGACGAACGACCCCACCTATTTTTACGGCGATCGCCAAGACACTGCTGCTGCCGACAAAGGTTTCTGCCTGCAATGAATGTTCATCGACCACCACCGCATACTCAAGCTTGCCGCCGGCTTCGGCAACAGTTTTTTTGGTCGCCTCGATAATGGTACCAGCGGCAACATCGTGCCCTGCACGCGCCACGATTTGCTGCGCCGCTTGAATCGATCTGTACAAACAGAGGGCTTGGGTACGCATTTCGCCCGCTAGGTACTTATTGCGGGAACTCATGGCAAGGCCGTCCGCTTCTCGGACTATGGGAGAACCGATAATCGTCACGGGAAAATGCAGATCCCGCACCATTTGCCGGATAACCGCCAGCTGCTGGAAGTCCTTCTCACCAAAAACGGCAATGTCCGGTATTGTTAGATGCAGGAGTTTACTGACCACTGTGGCGACACCGTCAAAATGGCCGGGTCTGTCGGCACCGCACATTCCCTGGGTGAGGGTTTTGACGCTGACGGTGGTTTGAAAGCCCTCAGGATACATCTCTTTTGCATCCGGACAAAAGATAAGGTGAACACCTTCTTTTTCGGCAAGATCGCAATCAATCTGGAACTGCCGCGGATAGGCGGCAAAGTCCTCATTTGGCCCGAATTGCATGGGATTGACGAAGAGGCTGACAATGACTTTATCGGCGTTCTGCACGGCCTTGCGCATCAGGGAGAGGTGCCCTGCATGCAGACAACCCATGGTTGGAACGAGGGCGATTTTCAGTCCTTCCCGTTTCCAGGCAATGGCCTGGTGCTGCATTTCCGCAGGCGATTTTATTATCTTCATCTCCATCGTTACGCGGCTCAGTTAGAGTCGGGCTTTGAGTCGAGCAATTTTGCCATCTATTTGCTCTTTTGCCTGGGCAAAGGAAGGGTCATCGCCGATACTTAGGAGGAAATTGTTATACACGGCGATAGCCTTTTCAATATTACCCTGCACTTCTTCGAGTCTTCCCATACCGGAGTAGGCGATATGTTCATAACCCTTAAAATTCTTGAGAAGGTCATATTCTTTTGTGGCATCGGGGAATTTTTTATCCGCCTCAAGAGCTTGGGCTAAGCTGAACAGTACCAAGGGGTAGAGAGGATCGGCACTCTTGATTCCCGTCAGGATCTTGCGGTATTTATCTGCCGCCTCGGTAAATGACCCATTTTGCATATCGAGGTGAGCAATTCCGATCTTCGCCCAGAGCGCCGATGAGGTGCTGCCGTACTCCTCGGACACCTTGCGCAGTGCTTCGGCCTGCCCTTCTTTGCTCTGCTGCATGGCTTTTGCCAACGCCGATGAAGCATCTTCTTTCAGTTTCTCCTGGTAGGAGCCATACAACGAGGTGAAAACGATTGCCGCAACGATCAGGCCGATGGCAATCTGGATAATTCTTAAATTCCCCCGAATAAAGCTTATCGCCTTTGGCGGGAGATTGAAATGTTCCAACAATCCTTCAACTTTATCGATCGTGGTTTCGGCAGTAAGACGTTTATTGAACGCACTTTCACTGGCCATGCGATATACCTCCTCAAACTCAAAACTTATTTTATTAATAAATGACAGGACATAGAGCGGACAATATAATATATACCCGTATGTCTGTCTATGCGTAATCAGCCGGTTCGGCCCGGCTTTAAAATCCTTCCACAGCAATGATGAATACCTTGAATACCCCGGCCATCCTTACTGTCAGCCAACTCACAGCAGCAATCAAAGATATTCTCGAAACCGAGTACCGGTTTGTGAGAATCTGCGGGGAAATCTCCAATTTGAAAATCCCTTTCTCCGGTCATTACTATTTCACTTTAAAGGATGCCGGAGCGCAGATCCGGGCAGTACTTTTCAAGCAGCAGAAAAGGTTTGTCGAACTCAATTTACAGGATGGTCAGCAGGTAGTGGTGTTCGGCAGAATTTCCGTGTATGAACCGCGCGGTGAGTATCAGGTCGTGATCGACAGCGTCGAACTCTACGGCATCGGTAACTTATTGCGCGAGTTTGAGCAACTGAAACGTAAACTTGCCGACAAGGGGTATTTTGCCGCCGAGCGAAAAAGGCCCGTGCCGCCCTACCCTGGGAAAATAATCGTCATCACCTCGCCAACCGGGGCAGCCATTCAGGATTTCCTCAAGATCGTCGGCAATAGAAAATCGCCGGTACATATTCAGATTCTGCCGGTAAAGGTACAAGGAAAAGGCGCAGCGGCCGAGATAGCCGGAGCTATCGAAAGAGCGCAAGGGATTGCCGGAGCCGATATTATAGTCCTGTGCCGAGGCGGCGGTTCCATCGAAGATCTCTGGGCCTTCAATGAGGAGATCGTTGCCGAAGCTATCCATCGTTCAGTCTTGCCGGTGGTGACCGGAATAGGTCATGAAGTCGATTTCACCATTGCCGATTTCTGCGCCGATTTTCGCTGCCCCACCCCCACCGGGGCGGCGGAAAAACTGGTACCCGATGCGGATATGTTGCGCCGCCATGTCCGTTCCTTGCAGGCCAGCTTGCAGCTTCGAGTTGAGCGCAAGATACACTTTCTCGAACAGCAGCTGTTGCACCACAAAAAGATGCTGGGGGATATGCGAAATGTGTTTAACAGCTTAGAGTTCCGCTTGAATCTCAGCAAGGTGCATCTGCTGCAGGCGGTATACGCCTGCCTGCAGGCGAAAGAACAAAGGTTGCAGTTGCTCACCCGCAGTTTGCAGAAAGAAATTCCCTCGAACCGAATCGAATTGCAGGAGCAACGCGTTCATCTGCTTGTCAGCCAGCTGAAAAATCATATGCAGCGCACCTTGGAACGCAAGCAGGCGGCGCTTGCCGAGCAGGCGACCCTTTTGCACGGGGTGAGCCCGCTTGCGACCTTGGCGAGAGGCTATGCAATCGTTCGCAAAAGACAAGGGGAGGATGCCACCTGGCGAGTGGTGGCGCGGGCAAGAGATGCCCGGGTTGGAGAGGAACTCAATGTTCTGCTGCAGGATGGTCAGTTGGATTGTGTTGTAACGAAAAGCGAATGCGGCTAAAAATAATTGCGTGAATTGCATTGAACGGGTAGTTTTGAAGCATCAGATCGGAGGACTCTTTGCTAGAAGAATAATTTTTGAAAAATCCAAAATAAAGTAGCAAGTTACCGCATACCACCCTCCATCGCCTTATGAATAAAAAAGAGATCATCGACGCAATTCGAAGCAACAAACCAGAGATGGAGGCGCACTACGGAGTCCAGCGGCTCGGACTTTTTGGCTCCTATGTTAAGGGGCGACAGCGAAAGAAGAGTGATATCGATATACTCGTCACCTTTAGTCGAGATATTGATCTCTTTGACTTTCTGGACTTGCGCGAGTTCCTTGAAAGTCGACTCAACGCCAAAGTTGATCTGGTAATGGAATCAGCTCTTAAGCCAGCCATCGGCAAGCGCATCTTGTCCGAGGTTGAGTATGTCTAAAGGGCAGGAACTCACCGATTATCTTAACGATATCATCATTGCCATTACCGATATCGAAGAATTCACGCATGGCATGTCCTATGAGTTGTTTACAGGGGATAGGGACCATCAATGCAGTAATCAGAAGTCTTGAAGTCCTTGGCGAAGCCACCAAGCATATCCCGCCATCTTTCAGAAAAAAATATCCTGACATACCTTGGAATAAAATGGCCGGGATGCGGGATGTGCTCATCCATGATTATATGGGCGTTGATCTTATGACTGTCTGGAAAGTCTCACAGGAGCGCTTGCCTGAATTGAAGACCCTCCTTGTAAAATTGAACACAACCAATTTGATGGGTTGAAACTCAATATTCTGCTGCAGCACAGTCAGTTGGATTGTGTTGTTATCAGCTGCAAATAGGGATTTACCGATGTAACAATTCCTAGCTTTTCGCCATGGGTAATTCGACAAAATCTGGTCAGGCGCGATGTCGATCACTGGCTAAACTTATTAAGCTCAAAACATTAGACATTTTGAATTATTCTGTCTAATCGGGGCAAGCTAGGGAATAACACTGCTAATCAACTGCGCGGCTTTTTGCGTCGGCTGCATTAACTTTATTAGGGTTACCACTCAACCACTCCCTCCTTGTTTAGTGGATAACCATCGTCAATTTTCAAATACAAAGTCTCATTTGGAGGGAATGTATTTTTGACACACATAGCCGTTTTATATTCTTTACCAACTTTTTTAATTCTTATGCTCTGCATTAAGTGTTTATTGCGTGTGGTAAACTGAACGGTTAATCGGGTATATTCCTTTTCTCGCATTGTTAAACCAGAAGACATAGCAGCATTCGGTGGAAGGTTTCCAACAGCATTTTCTATTCCTATATTAAGAACGTTTTTCTTCGCATCAGGATTTTTCTGCGCTGTTTCAAAGTCATCTAAGTCGGTTACACGATAACTTAGGTCATATATAGGATATTTTCCCTCACTCAATATAGTTAATGACTCGGGAAAACTACTACTCGAACTGAAACTGGGAACAAAATATGGAAAACTGTCGCCTCCAGTCGATGTATTTAATATTTGTTTATTCAGTTCTGTGATCTCATTGGTTTTATTTGATTGTTGAACTGACGCCCAAATGGCTCCAATTAAACACATCGCCCCACCTATGAAGGTTAAGATTGATGGTCCAGTTATTCCACTTATAATAGATGCCATTTTTTCTTTAGTAAAAAACCTAACAAATAAATCTGTAGTTCTGAATAACACACCAGTTTTGTTTTTTTCTGAAGCTTTGTCTTCTTGGGCTTGCACCCCCTTCTTATAATACTCTTCAAAAGAACCTACAATATACGAAACATGTTCGCAATAAATCATGAAACATGTTCGCAATAAATCATTATTGTTTGAGGAAATCTTAAAAGTGCCATCACACAAAAACCCCACGTATAGCAACATTAGACAAAATAGATTATTTTGTCTAATGATATGAGATTCGACGACGGAATAACAGACACTTACCTGTCATAAAAACAGCAAAACATTAGACAAAATGATGGGAAGGCAAAAACTCCTTGTTTTCAATACAACCATCAGGATAACAGAAAAAAAGACGAAGATAATCCTGCGATTTTTTGAATAGTTGACGTACTGGCTGGGCAACCAAAACTTGTTGAAGTGCGATGGTTACATCCTGGAAATGTACAAACGCGAGGTGCATCAGACTGGTTCAGCCTGAAAGATCGTTCACGGAAAAATCGGCGGTGTGGGCTTTCCTTATCAGGATACTCATTTCAGATACACAGTAATCCGGTGCCTGAAATGAGTATTGTCTTTCTATACCAAGCACCCTCTAGAGGGGTGCTGCAACATAGCTCATTGACCTGAGTTGCACGCTTACAGAAGTTCCAGGCCGGCGAAGAAATAGCCGATTTCGAAAGCAGCCGTTTCCGGTCCGTCCGAGCCGTGCGTGGCATTTTCGCCGAGGGATTTACCGAATTCCCGGCGCAAAGTTCCTTCTGCGGCCTGGGCAGGGTTGGTGGCGCCCATAAGATCCCGCCACTTCAGGATGGCATTGTCCGCTTCCAGGACCATGGCGATGCAGGGGCCACTGGACATGAACTCGGTCAACTCGCCGAAAAACGGCCTGCTTTTATGCACATAATAAAAGCCTTCCGCCTCGACTTTACTGAGATAAAGCTTTTTCAAGCCGACGATGGTGAAGCCTTCCTGATAAATGCGGCTGATGATTTTTCCACTGTTGCCATCGGCAAAGGCATTGGGTTTGATGATTGCAAAAGTCCGTTCCATAGGTATTTCTCCCTCAAGTTTGAAGTTATATTTTTCTCTTACGAAAAGACAAGCCGTACGCCGATCAACACTACTACAAAAAGCAATGTCCCGACCAGCATAAGACGATTGGTATTTGTTATATCCTCCGGGACCGGCTCGCGCGTCCCATCGCCAAGATACGGTTTTTCGACGACCTTGCCGAAATAAAAGGATGGCCCGCCCAGGCGAAGGCCAAGTGCTCCGGCTGTTGCCGCCTCGGTATGACCGGCATTGGGGCTCGAATGGTTCAATCGGTCGCGCCGGAAAATCCTCGCCGCCTCCCTGTAATCCAATTTCAAAAAAAATGCAGCGATAATTACGCACAGGCCGCTTATTCGCGCTGGAAGAAAATTCACTGCATCGTCGAGCTTTGCGGCACCTCTGCCAAAATGCAGATACTTTTCATTTTTATAGCCGATCATTGAATCCATGGTATTCACGGCCTTGTAAAAAAAAGCCCCGAGGGCGGAACAGCCGATCGGGCTTAAACCGACAAAAGGGGCAGCAAAACTCGCTAGTATCGCCCAAAAAAGCGGGGCGGTTACGCCATCGACCATGTTTTCCGCCACCGTCTCGATGCAGGCTTTGGTAACCCCAGCCGGGGATAAATCCTTGGTATCGCGGCCTACTATCATGGCGATGGCCGAACGAGCCCTGGCAAGAGAGCCGCCCGGCATAAGCTGTGTATATACCGCATTGCTGTGACGCAGCAGATCCTTGATCGCCACGGTCGTGTAAAGAAGGATGACGGCAAGTATCGCTCCAAAAGAGGGGGAAAGAGCCGCGGCACCCAGCAATAACAGCAAAACAATGCCGCAAGTTCCTGTAATCACAATGCAAACCGTTGCAATTCCGGCAAGGTAGAGGTTAGTGCACAGATCTCGCGTGCACTTCTCACTCCAGCTGATGAACCTGCCGATGCCGCGCACCGGATGCGGCAGCCAGGCAGGATCCCCAAACAGGAGATCGAGAACTATTGCCGACAACAACTGCAGAAGATAGGTCATATTTTCAGTAGACCATATATATGATCCATATCGACATTTTGCCGTACCTGTTCCGCCAGACGTTCAAAAGCGCCTTCAAGGTCATAGGGCGCAAGAATCCTGCCGATCGGTTGCAAGCCGGCCGACGTTCGCAGACGGTCGAGAAACCATCGCCTGAATTCATCGCTGTCAAAGATCCCGTGCAGATAACAGCCCCAGATCTGTCCGCCCTGTCCGGCAAGCCCACAGGTCGTTCCATCGGCGAAGCGGAGCAAGGGCTCGGCTGGGACAGACGATATCCCATGGTGAATTTCATAACCGAAAACCGTCGTCCCGGAGGCCAGATGCACCCCCGTCTGTCTGATCAACTGTTTTTCACGTTCGATGATGGTTTCCATCGGTAAATAGCCGAGACCGGCCAGCTGACCATCCGTCGATTCAATGCCATAGGGATCCCTGATCATCTGCCCGAGCATCTGATATCCCCCGCATATCCCGACAATTTCACAACCCTGGTCGCGACACTCGGCAAGTTTTTCAAGAAACCCTTCGGATCTCAGAAAATGGAGATCGTGGATAACGTTTTTTGAGCCGGGAAGGATGATGGCCTGGGGGGTGCCAATCTCCGAGACTCTGTCGACAATCCGAACAGAGACGTCCGGTTCGTCGAGAAATGGTTCAATGTCAGTGAAGTTGGAGATATGGGGCAGACTGAGGACGACAAGCTCCACGACCTCCCCTGCCCGCGGTCTGTTTAAACCACCTTTTTTAAAGGATACCGAGTCTTCCTCCGGCAAACCAAGATTGGGCAGATAAGGCAGCACCCCGATAACCGATCTGCCGGTATGCTGACGGACATAGGAATGGGCCGTAGCCAGGAGCGAGGCCTGCCCGCGGAACTTGTTGACGAGAAAGCCTGCCACGAGCTGCCGTTCCCACTCAGCAAGCACCTCCATGATACCGACAAACGAGGCGTACACCCCGCCGCGGTCGATATCGCCAACGAGAATGACCGGTGCCTCGGCGTATCTGGCCATTTTCATATTGACGATATCGTCGGCCTTGAGATTTACCTCGCCGGGGGAACCGGCACCTTCCAGGACGACGACATCAAATTCATCGGCCAGCGAATCATAACTCTTACAGACCGAATCCCAGACCTGCGGTTTATAAGCGTTATACTCAAGGACCGACATATTGCCGACCGGCTTGCCGCAAACGATAACCTGGCTGCCGGTATCGGAGTTTGGCTTGAGCAGGATCGGATTCATCCGGTAGTCCGGATCAAGTCTTGCCGCCTGGGCTTGAACCACCTGGGCCCGCCCCATTTCATGGCCCTGCCGGGTGACAAAGGAGTTGAGCGACATATTCTGCGCCTTAAAAGGGGCGACGCGCAGTCCGTCCTGATAGAGAATTCGACAGAGGGCGGCGGTGAGAATTGATTTTCCTGCATCGGAACAAGTTCCCTGGAACATGATCGATTTGGTCTTGCGTTTCTCGGCTTTTTTCTCTTTTTTACTGGGAAAATAGTCGTGCAACACGGTGAGCAGCTGCCGGTTTTCCGTGGCGTTTCGTACGGCAATGCGAAAAAATGAGCCATCCAGTCCGGTGTAGTTGGCGCAATTGCGGATCATGATTCCGCGCTGAAGACAAAACCGGGCGAGATCTGCGGCCTCTCGCCCGTCAAGAATTTTCACAAACAGATAATTGGCGGATGCGGGATAGACCTTCAGTTGCGGAACTGCGGCAAGTTCCTTTTCTAAATCCTGCCGCAGTTCGCGGCATATTTCCCTGGTTTTGTTTTGATAGGCAAGATCCCTGAGGGCCATGATTCCGAATTCCTGCGCCAGGCTGTTCACCGTCCATGGTGGCTGGTTGTCTCGCACCAGCTGGGCCACGGGGCGCGGGAGTATGGCGTAGCCAATACGTAGACCGGGAACCCCATAAAATTTAGTCATGGAGTTGAGTGTCAGGACATTGGCCGCCCGGTCGCCCAAGGATTGGTCATGTCCCTGGAAATCAAGAAAGGCCTCGTCGAGGAGAAAATAACTTTCCGGAAAATCGCAAGCCAGGGCGAGAAGGGCATCTCTGTCGACGCTCCTGCCCGTCGGATTATTGGGGTTTGCAATGATTACCAGATCTCCGGGACGGATGGCGGTTGCAAGAGCTGCACAATCAAGCGCAAAATCAAGCGCTTCCGGCATGGAAAAAGTGGTTACCGCCAAGCCCCCGAGCTTTGCCGCCCGGACATAATCGACATAGGAAGGCACCGGGATAAGGGCCCGTTGTGCCGGCAGTACCCTGGCAATAAGGTACAACAGCTCGGTTGTTCCATTGCCGACGACTATCCGGTCTCCGGCAACACCAGTGTGTTCGGAAATCGCCTTGATAAACTCGGCATACTCCGGGTCGGGATAGTGAACAAGGTTTTCCAGATGACTACTGATGAGCGGGCGAAACCATTCGGGTGGTCCGATCGGATTGATATTGGCACTGAAGTCAAGGATCTGTTCATGCCCGTTTGCCGCTTCCCGGAGCACCTTGTGGATATTGCCGCCATGTTCGAAACTTTGCATAATATTCAAGTAATTACTGGGAAATAAGAGGAATGGACGAAGTCAAGGAAACGGCCACAATCATTTCGGTGAGTTCGCAGACAGCACCCAGGGTGTCGCCCGTAGCCCCTCCGAGTTTTGCCTTGCACCACCGATTGAACAGGAAATTTACGGACAAAACGCCAACAAGAATTGGCAACAGTTGGCCGAGAGCCAGGAAAACGACAAATGAAAAAAGGAAGAGAAAGGCGATGGCCGCCGATTTCTTACTGTCGTCGGAGTAGAACAGCAGGCCAAGCCCCCCTTCTTTTCTGGCATAGGGCAGGCTCGCCATGGTGAGCACAATGGCACAACGACCGGCCAGCGGCATTAAAAAAAATGCCGGCAGGAGGGTCTCTTTCGGCATCGCACTGAGCGCGGCATATTTGGTTAAAAGCACCAAGACCACCACGACAATGCCCATTGCCCCGGCCCGACTGTCCTTCATGATTTTCAGGCAATCCTCCTTTGGCCTGGAGCTGAGCAGCCCATCGGCGCTGTCGGAGAGTCCGTCAAGATGGAGACAGCCGGAAATAAAGGCAAGGTAGGCAAGGCCCACGGCGATGACCACCGGTTGCGGGAAGATCTTGCTCAAGAGGAAAATGCCAGAGGCTCCAATGCCGCCGATAAGCATACCGACCACGGCAAAAAACAGCAAACATTTGGAGAATTCTTGCGGGTCTTCCTCCGCCCGCCAGGAGATCGGAATCAGGGTGAGAAACCGCATCGCCGTGCAAAACCTGACTGCCAAAACGATAAAGATGTTGCTGTCGGTGGTCATGAGCGCCATTGCCAATCGCTTATTTGTCGGCCTCAGCCACCGAGGCCTCGGCAAAGGTCGCAACTTGGGTCAGGATGGCCACCGCTCCAGCCACCAGATTCATAGCGACGGCAGCACCTGTCCCCTCGCCCAGGCGGAAATTGAGATCGAGAAGAGGTTTCTTGCAGCCGAGCGCCTCCTGCATCGCCTTGTGCCCCGGTTCGACTGAACGATGCGAGAAAATCAGATAATCTTTGACGAAAGGTTCGAGTTTATAGGCGATCAAGGCCCCGGCGGTCGAGATAAAGCCATCCACCAGTACCGGTTTGCGGTTGGCGGCCGCACCGAGGATCAGCCCGGCAATCCCGCCGATCTCAAAGCCACCGACCTTGGCGAGGATGTCGATGCCATCCTTCGGGTCCGGTTTATTTACCTCCAGTGCCCGTTTGATGACGGCAATCTTATGGCTCAGCTGCGCATCATCCAATCCGGTGCCCCGGCCGGTCAACTCCTCGACGCTTTTGCCGGTGCACACGGCGGCAATGGCGGTTGACGGCGTGGTATTACCGATGCCCATATCGCCGGTGCCAAAAAGATCAAAACGTTCCGACAGGTCGTTGGCGATATCGATTCCCGATTCTATCGCCCGTTTGGCCATGGCCTTGCTCATTGCCGGGCCGACGGCGATATTATCGGTACCGAGGCCGACCTTTTTATTGATGATTTTTTTCGCTTCCGCCAGTTCCCTGAGATCGGCGGCAACTCCCATATCGACCACGAAGATCTCGGCTCCGGCCTGTCCTGCAAGGGCATTGATGCCGGCGCCCCCGCGAACGAAATTGTAGACCATCTGCGGGGTTACTTCCTGCGGATACTTGCTGACATTTTCGGCGACCACGCCATGATCGCCGGCCATGGTAACGATGGCCTTGCGCTTCACAACCGGCGTGATCGTCCCGGTCATTCCGGCAATGTCAATCGCCAGATCCATCAAATCGCCAAGGGCCCAGTGCGGCAGTGCCAGGTTGTCGAGCCGATTTTTCGCGGCGTCACGGCTGGCACTATCCTGTGGATATATTTTTTCCAGTGTTCGTTCCAAGAGACTCATATTCATTCCTTGTTTGCTGTTCATTTCAAATGAAGAGGAATTCCGCAACTGACGAAAATAACCTCTTCTGCCATTTTGCCGATGATCTGATTACAGGTACCAACCAAATCCCGGTATTTGCGCGCCAAGGCATTGTCGGGGACAATGCCAAGACCAACCTCATTGGTCACGCAAATCACTGTTCCCGGGTAATTTACTGTTTTGGCAAGCCACTGTCTGCACAGTTGGCCGATCGATCGATCATCGATACTTGCCCCTAACCGGTCATGTCTATAGAGAATGTTGTTCACCCAAAGAGTTACACAGTCAAGCAAAACTACATCAAATTCCATTGCCTGGAGAGGAAAGAGGGTTGCCAATTCCGTCTCACATTCGACGGTTGTCCAGCCCCTGCCTTGACGCTCTTCCTGATGACGCCTGACCCGCTCATTCATTTCTCCGTCGATGCTCGGGCAGGTGGCGACAAAAAGCCGCTTGCCGCCAAGGGATTCGGCCAGTTCAAGGGCATGTGAACTCTTGCCGCTCCGCGCTCCCCCGGTTATGAGTATCAGTTTAGCCATCGCCTCACCCTCGTATGTTCATCCCAGTGAGAACCGCTCCACCGGAGTAGAGACGGAGGGACGAGTAACTGCCGGTTTGCACATCAAAGGCAAGATATTTCTCGGTTGGGATGGCCAGATAGAGACAGAGAAGATGGCGGATGACGCCACCGTGGGTTACCACCAAAATTCGTTCGCTGCTGTCTTCACCAAGCATCTTCATGATCGCCGAAACTCTGTTGTGAAAATTCACCAACGCCTCTCCACCCGGAAAACAAAATTGTGCCGGATCGCGTGCCCAGTCAGCGACGGCCTCGGCATCACCTGCGACTATTTCGGCAAAGCTTTTTCCCTCCCACCGCCCGAAATCCACTTCTTTCAGAAGTTCGTCGATCCGGTAAGGATTTGCAAGTTCAAGTTGTTCAAAAGTCTGGCGGCAACGCAGCATGGGGCTGCAAAATACTCTGTCGATGTTTTTTTGCCGCAAGGTTTTGGCGGTATCACGCACCTGCGCTAGCCCTTTTGCCGAAAGAGGTACATCTGTAGCGCCGAGATAGCATCCCTGTTTTCCGGTATCGCCATGACGCAGCAGATAGATTTCCTTTTCGACCATGAAACCACCTTTTCTCAACCCATGTCTGCTGTAAAAGATATTTTTGCTCCGCCACAGTTCAAGCAGATTCAATACCCCAAATGATCGGCATAATCAATAATCAAAGAAAAATTGCAAACCGTCCCGAAGGGAAAGGAACAGACGATTTCCAAACACCCACCGCTTTTTTATACAGGAGGTAAGGATTGTCAATTCCCTTGACATTGGCTCATCATCAACGAGACAATACACAAACACCCGATAGCCTTGAATTCAACACTTTTCAACTGCCATGAGCCTCCTCACATCAACCGGCCAAAACATACTCACTCAGGAGGTTTCAACCTGCCAAAAGATCGTCGAGGATCAAGGGATAATCGGTCAACGCTATCAATCAACACCACTCGGGGACTATGGAAATTTCAAGTATTCTCGTTGTCGATGATAATGAAATAAACCGCGATATCTGTGCCCTGAATCTTGAGCATATGCATGTACCCTTACATTTTGCGGAAAACGGGCGGGATGGATTGAGATTAGCCAAGGAAAAGCAGCCCGATCTGATCCTTCTTGATATTATGATGCCGGTAATGGATGGTTTTCAGATGCTCAAAAGCCTTAAAGCAGACCCTAGCCTTGCCCATATTCCGGTACTCATGCTCACCGCCAAATCGGAGACGGCGAGTGTTGTTAAAGCACTTGATTGCGGGGCAAATGATTATCTCAAGAAACCCTTTGCCGAGGAAGAGATGGTTGCCCGGGTCAACACCCTGCTCCGCAATCGCTATCTGGAGAAGAGATTGGCGGAGGATCTCGCGGCCGGGGCAAAGATGCAGCAGAAATTCCTCACGGATTTTCTCACTGCCGAGAATCTCTGCGACCGCGCCGGACTGAAAGTTGATATCTACAACCGGCCCTATGCGGCGATTTCCGGGGATTTTTATTTTTGTTATCGGCGGGATAACGGCGCATTAGGCTTTTTCCTCGGTGATAGCTGCGGCCATGGTCTACCGGCTGCTCTCATCTCCATGCGGGTCATAGGATTTCTGCAGCAACTTGCCGAAACCGGCCCTTCGGCGAGAGAAATTTTAACTGTTCTCAATGATGATATCGCCGGTCTTCTGCCGGTAGGACGATTTGTCGCTGCTTCCTCCCTCATTTTCCAAGGTGATGAAGTGACTGTCAGCAATGGCGGTCAACCCTACCCCATGCTCATTTCGGAAAATGGCATTGTCGAAATCGAGAACGATGGTCTGCCCCTCGGTTTGACCTGCAGAAACGAATATCAACAGGTAAAATTCAGATTCCGCTCGGGGGATAAACTCGTGGTTTATACCGATGGCATTATCGAGATTGCCGACAGCCATGAACAGGTCTACGGTAAAAAACGTTTATATGGGTGCCTGAAAAGACAGCCAACCGGCGTGCATTGTCAAGTTTTGCGTCATACAATTCTTGCCGATATCCGGGAATTTTGTGGAAATACGGTCCCCGATGACGATCAGACAATGATAATATTCGAAAAAAAATAATACCTCATGTTTGGCATTTGCAGGAGGAAAGTGATAGCATTCACCCTAAAGAAAGTTTGCAATGGGTAAAAAATAAACCCAATTGTAACGGCTCCTAAAAACTCATGAGCTTTCTCTCCCCGCAGAGAACAAAGATAAGAGGTATATCAATGAGTGCAATTTCTGTAAGCGAAGGTCGTATATGTATTATCAAGGTGAGTGAGCTGACCTCGGTGAAAGAGGGCCTCGATCAAATCAGGAACGCTCTGATTGATTTTACCACAAGCGATAAAGTTCAAGACAGCAAGTTCGATACCTGGTGTCTTTTCGGCAAGCCTGCCATGACACCATAAAAGTGATCTGCTACAATCGGTACCCTTCTTATAACCAATGGAGGATTACCGATGGATCAATCACCAGCATTCCCCCTCGCTACACTACCAGAAGTTCAATCCAGATTTGCCGACTGGCGCAAAACCAAGCAGCACCGAAGCCGTATCCCGGAAGATTTGTGGGTAGCAGCGGTGATGCTGTGCCAGGAGCATTCCCTCTGTAAGATATCCCAAGCATTGGGTTTGAGCTACACAGACCTTAAAGAACGAGTTCAGAAGTCCCTTCAAACTCCACATGTTTGCAGAGCCAGCCCTTCGCAGGATTTTATTCCCATAGATATAACCCCAACACATTCGGCAGAATGTATAGTCGAGATGGAGCACCACAACGGCAACAAGATGAGGATACATTTCAAGGGAAAGGCTGACCTTGATCTGCAATCTTTTGCCGAAGCATTCTGGCACGGAAAAGTATGATCCAGATAACTCCCCATATGCGAATCATGCTGTCGGTTGAACCGGCAGACTTCCGGAAAGGGATTGATGGTCTGGCTGGAATTTGCCGGAAAGTGCTGCACGAAGATCCTTTTGGTGGTTCTGTTTTTATATTCCGCAACCGGACAGGCACTTCAGTAAAAGTATTAATCTACGACGGCCAAGGTTTTTGGCTGTGCCAAAAGCGTCTATCCAAAGGGTGTTTTCGATGGTGGCCCGGCAAAAGCGATCAAAAGGCGAAGTTGCTGGCCGCCCATGAATTGCAGTTGCTGCTATGGAACGGCAACCCGTGTGCAGCATCGGTCGGCGCGATGTGGAAAAAAATTGCGGTGTAAGCATTTTTCACGGGATACACGTAACGTAATAGTGTACAACACGCTCTCAAGACAAGGAGAGTGGCATGCGTTATTGTGGACGAAATTTCACGGAAGAAGAACTAGCCTGGCTCCGTCGGACCATCACGGACCGGCCGGAGGCCAGCCGGAAAGACCTGTCGGTTCTCTTTTGCCAAACAGCAGACTGGTTGAAGCCCGACGGTGGCCTGAAAGACATGAGTTGCCGCCTTGCCCTGTTGAGGATGGAACGGGACGGCCATTTAACCCTTCCTCCGCCAAAGACAAAACACACCAAGCCCTATAAAAGACTCCGCACCTTGTGGGCCGTGGAGCAGGCCGAGATCACCAAAAAAGCCGGAGAATTCGAGCTGGTTTTGGAAGCAGTGACCAGCCGGACCGGTGCGCTCTGGAATGAGTTCATCGACCGTTATCATTACCTCGGTTACAAAACCCTGCCGGGTGCCCAACTGCGCTATTTTGTCAAAGCAGACGGGCAGATTCTGGCTCTTCTCGGTTTCGGAGCGGCCGCCTGGAAAACGGCACCCCGCGACAACTATATCGGCTGGGACAAACCGACAAGAAGAAAGAACCTGCACCTGATTGTCAACAACGCCAGGTTTCTGATCCTGCCATGGGTCCATTCGAAAAACCTGGGGTCACGGATATTATCGTTGGCAAGCAAACGGATTTCTGCCGATTGGCAGGAGCGGTACAATTATTGCCCGGTATTGCTTGAGACCTTTGTCGAAAAACAACGCTTTAAGGGAACCTGCTACAAAGCGGCCAATTGGACCTGCGTCGGCGATACCCGCGGCAGGGGTAAATTGGGCAACAAGGACGGTGAGGTGCCGATAAAAAGCGTCTGGCTCTATCCCCTCTGCAAAGACTTTCGCAACCGGTTATCCGGAGCCGGGCAATGACGGCAAAAAGGATAGAAATCAGCGCCGAGAAGGCGCACGAGCTTCTTGATCGGGCAAAGAAAGCTCTGGCCGGAGAGGATTACCAGATCATCAAAGGCCTGATCGACACCCACCTGCTTCTCCTTGAGGCACTGGCACAGAAAAACACCTCGATCAAAAAGTTGCGGAAGATGATTTTCGGCGCCAAGACGGAAAAGACCGGCAGTCTCCGGCCCAAAAAGACTACCGGGGGGAGCGAAAAGAAGACCAAGGGCCATGGCAAAAACGGCGCCGCCGACTATGCCGGAGAACATGTAGCGGTCAACCATCAAGCTCTGCAGCATTGCGGCCCCTGTCCGGCCTGTGTAGAGGGGAGACTCTATCGGCAAAGTGTTCCGGGCGTGATTGTTCGCATCACCGGCGCCGCTCCGCTCGCGGCAACAATCTACGAACTGGAAAAGCTGCGCTGCAACATCTGCGGCAAGGTATTCACCGCCGATTTACCGGCCCTGGCCGGATCGCAAAAATACGACGAGACGGCCGCCGCGATACTTGCCCTTCTGCGGTATGGCAGCGGTTTAGCCTTGAATCGTATCGCCAAGCTCCAGACCGCAACGGGAACGCCTCTTGCCCCCTCGACCGGATGGGAGGTCATCGAGAAGATGGCCGACCGGATTCATCCCGCCTACACCGAACTCATCAGGCAGGCAGCCCGGGGAGACGTCATCCATAACGATGATACCACCATGAAGATCCAGGACGTAATAAAGGAAAACCGGGATGCCTCGCGGCAATCATCGCGAACGGGAACCTTCACCTCCGGTATCCTCTCCATACTCGACGATCGAAAGATTGCTCTCTTTTTCACCGGCAGACAACACGCCGGTGAAAATATCGCCAAAGTATTGGCCTATCGGCAAAACGGCCTCGCCCCGCCAATCCAGATGTGCGATGCTCTTTCGCGAAATGTCTCCGAAAAGTTTCTGACCATACTGGCAAACTGTCTCACCCATGGCCGGAGAAATTTTGTTGACGTTGCCGAGAATTTCCCCGATGATTGCCTGTATGTCATAGAGACACTGGGCAAAGTGTATCATCATGAGGCGAT